>OCPP01000239.1_pt1 | contig 44226 bp, 35 predicted proteins | sample 1538211 | NCBI WGS metagenome assembly OCPP01 (sample SAMEA2580193, study PRJEB22360) | human gut metagenome | biome: human gut; feature: human-associated habitat; material: faeces | place: Denmark | collected 2008/2010
AATGGTATGACAAGGCCGACAGATCCGGATTCAAAAGCTTTCAGGCTATAATTTCCACCTTGACAGAGCACCATGACGGAGTCCTGAACTTCTTCGTCAACCGCTCTACCAATGCTTTTGCAGAATGCTTTAATGCGAAAATCAAACACTTCAGAACACTGCTACGAGGCGTTATTGACATACCATTCTTCCTTTTCAGACTGACTAAAATTTATGCATAATTTTTTCTTTCCCCACTATTTATCGGGTGAGCCAGTATTACCCCATTCGTATGCTTTGTATTTATTAATACCGCATCTAATGAGGTTTGCCACTTTTGTCTTGACTTCCTTCCAAGCTTTCCATATACACATGCGTATTCTACGTCTTAACCATTCGTCTGTTTCAAGCAAAAGACGTTTCATATTGGCAAGATGATAATAACCGACCCACCCTCGTATGTATTCCTTCAGCATTTGCTTTCTCTTGGCATATCCCCACCCATTACTGCGACTTGTCAGTTCTTTTAGTCGTGATTTCATCTTGGCTTTGGACTTTGGATGCACCGTGAGTTGGCATTTGCCTTTCATCACATAAAAGGAGTAGCCGAGGTATTTCACTCCTCGCACATAAGACACTACGGTCTTCTCCTTGTTGACTTTGAGATATAGAGCATTCTCTATAAATCGGGTTACACTCTCCTTCACTCGCATTGCAGCCCTTTTGGACTTGCAGAATATCATCGAGTCATCTGCATAACGCACAAAGGGAAGCCCTCTGCGTTCAAGTTCTTTATCCAGTTCGTTGAGCATGATGTTACTCAATAACGGACTTAGCGGTCCTCCTTGGGGAGTCCCTTCCTCGCTCGCTTCGAACAGGCCTTTGTTCATTACACCACTTCGGAGATATTTGTGTATAAGACTGACCACTCTGCCGTCTTTTATCGTACGGCTGAGGATTTCTATGAGTTTGCTGTGGCTCACCGTGTCGAAGAAGCGTTCAAGGTCAAGGTCTACTACATATATGTAGCCTTCGCTGATTATCCTTTGCGCTCCTCGTAGTGCGTCATGGCATCCTCTTCTCGGTCGGAAGCCGTAGCTCGTCTTGGAGAATTGGTTCTCATAGATGGGAGTCAATACTTGGTTGATGGCTTGTTGCACCAGACGGTCTACTACTGTAGGTATTCCCAACAGGCGCATCTTGCCATTGTCCTTGGGTATTTCTACCCTTTTCACTGGGTTTGGACGGTAAGAACCGTCCATCAGGGAACGGATGAGTTCATCCTTATTGGTCAAGAGCCATGGGAGCAGCTGCTCACACGACATCTTGTCGATACCACCACAGCCCTTGTTTCTCATCACAGCCTTGTAGGCTCGGTTGAGATTTGCAGGGCTAAGGATTTGCTCGAAAAGGTGTTCCTTGTCGAATGGTACTTCCACGATGTTGTCTTCACACATCCACATAAAGGTCTGCACTCCCCCATACCATTCGGTTTCCGACCTATTTCTTTGGGGGCAGCCATTAACTTGGGATAATGTTTTCTGCATTCTTTCTTTCATGAGGTATGTTTCAATTACTATCGTTTAATTGTTAGGTTCAGCCCTTCGTGCATCATTATCGAGTATTGCACTACTATGGCATCTGCTGACTTCTCACGGCAAGCTTTACTCCGCTTCTTTCGTAAAAAAAAAACTATTTGAAGCGTCCGTGAGACCTCCTCGGATAAGGGCATTATCTTTTCATCTTATACCCACTTCATTTACACCAACCATTCCGAATAGCTATGGGACTTTGATTTGCGTTGCAATCTTATCCATGGTTAAATGCCTTATATGAAGTTCCTGTTCGTTAGGTCAGATGTTTGCCGCCAGCTTCCTTCAGATTTCACCTTGCGATGAACACCCTTGCTCTTGGCTATGTAATTCCCGCTATTAGGGCTTACTCGGGACTTGCACCCGTTAGATAATGCTCATGCCGAGCGTACAACGAAAACAACTTGTTTTGGTCGGCAAAACAAGTTATTTTGAAGAGCGAAATAACTTATTTTGGATAACGAAACAAATTATTTTCCCCAAGGCAAGAATTTCGCGGGGTCGCTAACCCGCTCTTTCTTCTGCGCTAGTGCGGCGGAACGCGCTTTTACCTCACTTTTTTTATGGCTACGAGCAAGTCCTAAAAAAGGTTAAGGAGAGAGCGTTAGGCATGAAATCCGAGAAAAATCGCTAACTTTGCGATGTCTACCTTGTAAGGCGGACAAATATTGCCACGATGCCGCGAGGCCAGCCAACATGACGGCGCACCAAGGCCAGAGACCAGAAGCCAAGGGCTTCTTGACAAGAAAATAGCCTAGATGGGAGGCCGCGCCACACGGAAGCCAGGAGGAAAACCACGGCATCGCAAGTCTTTAATCCCAAGCTAGTCGTCGATGTCTGTCGCGAGCAGACTTGGACCTTCTTTATCGCAAACCTAAATACGGCAAGCAAAACCACAAAGACAAACGGGTAAACCACAGACAGGAGATGAAGGACGAACCGCCAGGAGTCACGCTCCGCAAGGCGGCGACCCACAAGAACGTGAAGAGGCTAGGCCGCACCCACGCCTCAAGGCAATAATACTTTACCCGCTCGCTTTATTTTTCCGCCTTGCGGTAGACTGGATTGGCAACTTTTTATACATAAGATGAAAACATTGGCTATTGACGAAGTGAAATCAGACATCGCCGCTTTCATCGCAAGCAACAAGAAATTGCTTTTTAACGAGCGAGACTTCCAAACGCGGCTCGCCGTATGGCTGGGGCAATCCGATAATTCCTACGATGACATCAGCCTGGAGTATTACGTGCCCCAAGCCACGCTTGAGCCTGACTATATATGGGAACAGGAGCAGCTTCGCCTGGACATCGTGGTGGAAAAAGACGGCGAGTTCGTGCCCGTAGAACTGAAATACAAGACCAAGAATGCGCGCGTCAGCCTCTCGCGCTTCGGGGTAAAGCTTGAAGGGCAGCATGAAGTGATGAAAAACCAAGGCGCGCAAGATCACGGGAGGTATGACTTTTGGAAAGACATAAGGCGCATCGAGCTTGTCCGCAAGCACTTCACGAACGTAAAGGGTGGGCTGGCCGTGTTCATGACCAATGACGAGGCCTACACAAAAGAACCTAGGGCCATGTCGAACTTTCATGCCTTCAGCATGTCAGCCGGCACGCATCCCGCGAGGAAAGCCTGGAAGGCCCCCGAGAGCAAGTCCGCCCAAAACCGCCCCGACTTCACGCTGGAGCGGGACTACACGATAGAATGGAACACAAAGACCATCAACGGCATAACGTTCTATTACTGCGTTGTCAGCATCTGACACGCAAGCATCTACAGGAAAAGCGACAACAAACATCATCAAAACACTATACAACATCATGAAAAATTTCTTCAATTCCCTAAAAAGCATGCTGGGCGGCGACCAAGACCCACGCATGAGCGCCATCAAGAAAGCCATGCACTCGCTGGGATATGACTGCAAGGTGTCTGACGACAAGAAATACGCCTTCTGCAAATTCCCCGCGGACAACAACCTGCGCTATAAAAGCGAAGTGTCATTGCGTCTCACCGAGGAGGATATCGACCTAACTTACACCATCTACGCCAAGCGCATCCGCCATGACGCACCATTCCAAGACCCCAAGTCAAAAGCCGCCCTCAAGGGATACCATTGTCAGTCTGGGCGCGACGAGCTTTATATATGGAAACACCTTCCACAAGACACCACGAAGTCCAAGGACATAGCCGAGGCCATACGGCAAATCCGTGCCACCGCCCTGGCCGTGTACACCGATGCGGGAATACCCGAAGACCCCGACGAGGCCATTGACTTCAACGGCGTATCGGCCAAGACCATCAAGGACAAGCTGCGGCTATACAAATGCTTCAAGGAAATTCACGTCTCGGAGGAGCGTGTATCTAGCGAGGTGATAGCCAATAGTACAAAAGGCGGAGACTTCTTGTGGGGCTTCGGCATAGATTTCCGCCACAACAAATCTGGCGGCATAGACTGCAAATCCTATTACAACACCATTGCGCTGCCACAGGAACTCGCAGAGAAACTGGCAGACCGCTTCGGCAACTCGTTTGGTCTCAAGGGGGTACTGGCCTATGGACCGACCGAGGTTTCCTTTACGGCAAGGGCAAACACATTGGACGCACAGTTCGTAGAGAAATATATCGACCTGACGATGGATGCCATCCGTGACCTATGGAGCGACATAGACCAAGCCGTTGTCGAGGTATACAACCGAGCCATAATGGAAGCCGAAAGACAAAAAGCTATCGCCGAGGCCAAGGCCAGAGAAGAAGCCAGGCAGCGCAAGTTAAACGAAGGCTATACGCTCACGCTGAGGGGCGGCACGACCATACGGAAAATACAGGAGTATTTCGGTGAGGACTATCCCTACCTGAAATTGAACTTCTATCTCGTGAAGACCGCGCAAGACGCCAAGAAAAGCGAGAGCATCAGCCACATAGACGCAGACCTGACACTCGACCAGGTGCGTTCCTTTAGGGGGGAAAGCCAAATTGACATCTACGGGAAATCCACCCCGCAAAGCCTGGAGAAAGAGTTCCGCTCGAAATCGGGTCTCGTGGCAAAGGTTTGCTATGAAACCAAAGAGGGCGAGAGCTTTTACATCAGTCCCCAAAACGAGCTGTACACCACTTGCCTATATGACATTAACGCGTCGTTAGCGGCAAATGGTTACAAAAAGCTATCTTGACAAGCGACATGACGACAACCAAAAAACACGTAACCAGTCTGCAGGAAAGCGTATGTGGGCATTCTTTCTCGTAATAGGCGGCCTGATAGGCAGCGTCTTCTATGGTTTCTTCTGGGTCATCAAGTTCAGTTTCATGTTCATCTACAAGATGTTCAAGTACATGGCCCTGGGCACCGCCTACGTAGTGAAGCGAATCCTGGATCTGCCCCATGGCTGGGCCATCCTCGCAGGGGTGGTCATCATCCTGGCGCTCATACAGGCATTTTCCTCCTAAAAGAGAGCAGGCAAGCCAAACACAGACATTCACAAACCGTATATACATATAAACGAGAACCTGATGAAAATACCTGGGTTATCATTCTCATGGAAGCGTGCGCTGGGCGTGACGGCTTTCAAGCAAAAAGTGGCTCGCACCACGGGCATCCCCACTACCCGTGGCGGACTGGAGCGCAAAGTGGGTAGCATGGTGCTGGGCACCTTGTTTGGCAAAAAGCGACGCAGGCGCAGGTGAACCGCAATGCCTGGGAGATACACATTATAATATATAATGAATGTCCGCAAGTTGCCAATCAATAAATTCGATGTTTAAAGTTCGCCCTATACGTACATGCGCAAAGTTCGAGCCTGTCAAAGAGTCTGAAGCCCAAATACCTTCTGTTGAACTTATAACAGAACTCGTTAAGGTAGAGTTGCAGGAACTCTGCTTTTATGTCATGGTACGTGTCCAGTATGCTCCTTTTGGCATTGCTGATGGCAATGTGCACCCAAGGCAGAACTTTCCCGACACTCTTTTTGTCATCCGCAACTACGGCATGGTGGGAGGTTGTCACTCCGTCCTTTTCAAGAGCGGCATAACTGCTGAACCCGTCCGTGGTCACATCGGCGTTTCCGTCCGTCCCCGTCTTTATCTTGCCCGTGATGGTGGAAGCCTTAAAATCGCCGATGACCAGCATCTTTATATGCCCGACAGTTTTGGGCGTACTGTACTTTCTGGCAGGAGGCGTAGCGGACCGGCTGCTTTCGGCCATGACAAGGACGGAAGTCTTGGGGGCAGTAGAAAATTAGTGGGGATTTATTAAAAATATCTTTGTAAAATCCATAACTTTGCGTTATGGAAATGAAACAATTGGAAATTCTTGCCCGTATCGTGCTACCTTCCGAAATACTGGATTATTTTGAGATAGTAAGTGTTGAACAGACTTCAAGTGAGATTCACATTCACCTTGATGAAGTGATGAACCCGTGTTTGTCTGGTGATGCTCATTTTGAGTCCAAAGGTTTTATGGAACCTGTAAATGTAACCGATTTCCCAATCCGTGACCACAAGGTCATATTGGTTGTACGCCGCAGAAGATGGACAGACCTGCGCACCGGCAAGAGTTTCAGTGTCCCCATCAACCTTGAAATGGTGTGTAAGGGTACCCGTTACTCCAAGGAGTTCGGGGCTTTTTTAAAAGAGACGTATGGAGACATCCCCGGTGACCTGCCGTACGCTTGAAATGTTCTACCACATAAACGCGCATACCTTTGAGAAGCAGTACAAGGAAATGCTAAGCGGTTTCCGCAGCTGGGAACAGCTTGACCATGCCGGGAAATGGCTGTTGTTCCCTGAAAACATAGGTCCCCATCTTGCCATAGATGAGTCTTCCCTGTCTAATGGCGAACTGTATACGTTCGTCACCAACCGTGACCGCCACACCCATGAAGGAAGCCTTGTAGCGGTCGTTTCCGGTACAAAATCGGAATACGTCATACAAGTACTAAGACAGATAGACGTGGAAGAACGCATGAAAGTGGAGGAAGTGACCCTTGACCTTTCCGATTCGATGCGCAGGATTGTTTCTACGGTCTTTCCCAAGGCAAAAAGGGTAATCGACCGCTTCCATATACAGAAGCTGGCCTGCGGGGCTGTGCAGGAGCTTCGTGTGGCACACCGTTGGGATGCCTTGCAACAAAGCAACGAGGAAATGGAGGAATGCAAACACTCCGGCATTCCCTATTATTACTGTCCGGTAAAAATCTGATAACCAATTAAAATTAAGGGCTGTCATCCATTATGATGTCAGCCCTTTTTGGCTATCTTTGAAGTCGCCAAACCCAAAAGATAAAACCATGGGTAAAAGTACACATTTTTTCGGACAGCCGATATATGGTCAGTTGATAAAATCACTGAATCGTGATAAAATAGTTGAAATGAGCCGCAGGAACGGTGGTGAGAAGTATATAAAGAGCTTTGACGGCTACACCCACCTGCTTACCATGCTCTTTGCCGTAATCATGCGCTTTGATTCTCTTCGTGAGATAGAGACAGCGATGACAGCCGAGATCAGGAAACTGAAGCACCTCGGCCTTAAAAGTGTTCCCAGACGCAGTACCTTGTCAGATGCAAACGCTAGACGTTCTGAGAAGTTCTTTGAGGAGGTCTACCTTGACTTATATTCAAGAAACAAGGGCAGACTTTCTTCGGACAGCCGAAGAAACGGCGGTGAAGAGTGGATAAGACGGCTGAGAATCATCGATTCAACCACTATCTCTCTTTTCTCCAATGCGATATTCAAAGGAGTCGGGCGGCATCCTAAGACTGGCAGGAAGAAGGGTGGCATCAAGGTGCATTCCGTCATACATGCCAATGAGGGGGTGCCATGCGATGTACAGTTCACCTCTGCCGCAACAAATGACTCTTTCATGCTTGCACCGGATTATTACCATCATGACGAGATTATCGCCATGGACAGGGCTTACATCAATTACCGGAAATTCGAGGAGCTTACGGACAAGGGTGTGGTGTATGTCACCAAAATGAAGAAGAATCTAACTTATGATACACTTGTGGACTGTATGGATATGAACCCTGGAGGAAAGATGGAATACCGCGAGCAGGTGGTTGTGTTCCGCAGGAATGACATAAACCATATAGCACGTATAATCATCTGCGTGGACATCAGGAAGAACAGACAGCCGAAGCTTATATCCTTGCTGACCAACGATTTTGACATGTCCATGGAGACTGTTGTGAATATATATCGTCGCAGATGGCAGATAGAGTCGCTTTTCAAGCAGATAAAGCAAAACTTCCCACTTCGTTACTTTTACGGAGAGAGTGCGAATGCCATAAAAATCCAGATTTGGGTCACACTGATAGCTAACCTGTTGCTGTCTCTGCTTCACAGCTCATTGGAGCGTAGCTGGAGCTTCTCTGGACTGGCCACCATGGTCAGAATTGTCCTCATGTATTATCTCAACCTGCATGCCTTCTTCAATCAGCCGGATGCTGATATGAAAAACATGCTTGAAGAGGCTGCTGAATCGCCTCCGAAACAGACTGAAAAAGAATAAGAAGGCTTGTACAAGATTATAAGAAGCCCCAACTCCTATGTTTCAAGAAGTTGGGGAAGAGATGTTATGGTTTACCGGACAGTAATATTATAATATAACGCAAAGAGATTATTTCAACTAAATTGCGGAAGAACCAATTATTTGCGGTTTGTGTCAGTAAAATTGTTATAACAGAAACTCATCACTCGTCACGTTCGTGCGTATGTGGCTGATTCTCAGAAGAATACCGCGTGATGAGTTGCAGTCTGAACTCATCACGCGCAGGAATCGGTCATGGGGGCGTGACGAGTTGGCATATCAACTCATCACAGTGTAATTGCCTGATATTCAGCTTTCTACATCGTGATGTGACGAGTGATGAGTTTCTGTAAAAAACTTTTTAGTTGTGTGTTTTGTAAAAGATGGCATATTATAGCGTAAAAGACCGCCTTTTGCATCTCAATATGTGGTCTTTCGGCGTGTAGAATGATGCCTTTTGCATCATGTTGCATTTACTTTGAAGATTTGTTTTTTACTTGTTGGCACGCCGTACAACTGTTGGTGCATATCCGTGGCGGCGTTGTCTAATATCTGGCAGCCATTCTCCAAAAGAAATGATAGAGCCTGAAGACGGGCTCCCATAGGCTCTCGCCGGGGAAGATGAGCATGAAGCGTGCGTCTCGCACAAGTCTCTGTATGTTCTTTTTCAGTTGACTTCCGCGGTATTTATCTATGCGCTTGTCGTAGAAGCCGAAGTTGCCCGAGATCATAATCTCGTTGAGCAGAAATCTGCCGAGCCGCTCGTCGGCCTTGACTATGAGATATTTGTCGTCGAGACAGAACACCTTCTGCATCACATACATCACCGCCGTGGCCATCTTATAAAGTCCGCAGCGCTTCAGTGTGCGTGTGTCTGCCTCCTGTTCGGCTGCCGTGAATCCCTGGCGCAGCACGTAGTAATAGTCTAAGAGCTGCTTTAGACCTATGCCCTCATGAAAAAAGTGGTTTGAGATGTGTGCCATCTGATATATGCGGTTGAATGCTGCAGTGGGCACGGCTATGCTACCGGCTCCGTCGGGCAGCTGCACAATGTTTGCAAACTGCTTGCCGGCGTTCTTGCTGAAATAGTCCTGCAGTCTGGCGTTGCTTATCAGATTGTTCATAAACTGAGGGCGGTAGTGCATTTCAACGGTGGTTCCGCCATAGTCGGGAAATTCAGTGTGGTGATAGCATCGCTTGCATCCCGGAGCCATATAGCCTACGGTCTTCATCACCTTCTTGTATCCTCCCTCTGCCCATATGTCTATGTCGCCCGGCGTGCGCATGTGCGGGTCTGGGTAGAGCAGGGCGTTTCCCTGTCCTTTAAGCAGGCACGTGCGGAGTCCTTTGCGTCTGAATGTTTCAGAAACTTTAGCTGCGTTGACGTTTACCTTTGTGTTGAGTTTGGCTATCTGGCGGCTTAGGGCAAACCATCTCATGGTCATCTCCTTTTCGGGCAGACATTCTTTGGGCAGGCGGTTAATGCCATGGAAGATAACGCCCTGAAGGTTTTGTTCCTTGGCCATGCGGAACAGTATCGGCCAATCGGCGGCAGTTATGCCTTCGGGAGCCGGCTGTGATTCGTCAATAGAAAACCGCAGAAGCTGAAAAAACTTTGATGTCATTGTGCTGCAATAAACGGGTTATTTGCATTTAGCGTACAGATCCTTCAGCGCTCCGCGTGCAACTCCGCTTCTTACGAGCTGGTCGAGCAGGGCTTTTGCCTCTCTCTTCCTGTCCATACTGATGAGCACTTCTGCCTTTGAAATGATGTAGTCTTGGTTGTCGGGCTCGCGTTTAAGCGCCTCGTTGTAGTCATACAGTGCCGTTTCGTACGAGCGCATCTCCTTCTCGAGTTCGGCTCTTGCGGCATAGACGATGCTGCTGTCTGGGAACATTTCAACAAGATTGTTGAACTCGTCCATGGCCTGTGCGTTGCGCTTCAGCTGTATGTATGTGTATGCCAGTCCGAGTCGTGCCTGCATGTTGCGCGGTGACATTCTCAGAAAGTCCTCATAGTCGTTTCTTGCCAGTTCATACCTGCGCATGTTGTTGTTGGCGTAAGCTCTGAAGTAAAGTGCCGAAAGGTTCACCGTATCCTTTTTCAGAATAGCGTTGCATGTCTCGGCTGCGTCTTCCCATTCAAGCAGCTGAAGGTTGACGGCAGCTTTCTGCAGCAACAGGTCCGTAGAGTCGGGATGAAGATAAAGCTGGCTGTTTATTACAGATAAAGAATCACGCCATTGCTTTTGCGTCTGCGCCTTTAGGGCGGTGACGCCAAGCAATAGCGTGAGTATGCAGATAATTTTAATTTTCAATTTACTTATCTATGTTTATTGTTCTGACCGTCTTGCCGAAAATCAGTCTTCGTCTTTGTTCTCGGCGTCGATGGCCTTAATCTTTTCGCGTACAAGGTTCATGTCGTCCTTAAGCTTCTGAACCTTTCTGTTCATTTCGTCGATGAGGCTGTTGCCCTTCTTGCTCGAAGCGTTAAGGAATCCGAGGTTGTTCTCGTAGGTCTGAACTTCCTGCTTGATTGCCTCATAGCGGCGCATCAGGCGTGCGCGTTCGTTGTCGAGAGCGTCGGCGCCCTTCTCTGCAACATTCTTCAGATTGTTCTTGAACTTGTCGAGACGGCGGCGTGCAGTTGATATGTTAAGCTCTTTGTAAAGCTTGTCAAGTATGTCGTGATACTCTTTGTAGAGCTTGTCTTTCTCCTTAAACGGAACGTGGCCTACAGCGTTGTATTCGTCGATAAGCTCGCGCACTTTGTCCTGTATGTTGTCTCCGGCATTCTCAGCCAGTGCTTTCAACTGTTCTATTATGCCGCGTTTCTTCTCGAGGTTGGTGCGCTCCTCGTTGCGTGTGCCGGCATTGGCGCTGTTGCGTGCCTCAAAGAAGTGGTTGCATGCAGTGAGGAACTCGTTCCATAGCTTGTCGCCAAGTTTCTTAGGCACCATTCCTATGGTCTTCCATTCCTTCTGCAGGGCTATCAGCTTGTCGCTTGTCGACTTCCATTCGGTGCTGTCCTGCAGAGCCTTTGCCTGCTCGATGAGTGCTCTCTTCTTGTCGGCATTCTCAGCAAACTGCTGCTTCATATTCTTGAAGAATTCAGCTTTCTTGCTGAAGAAGTCGTCGCAGGCAGCGCGGAAACGCTCAAAGATCTTTACGTTCATCTTCTGCGGAGCGAAGCCTATGGTCTTCCATTCAGCCTGTATGGCAATGATGTCCTTGGTCTTCTTCTCCCATTCGCCTGCGGTCTTTATTTCTTCCTTGGCTATTTCTTCAATTTTCTCGCACAGCGCGGTCTTCTTTGTGAGGTTGTCTTCCTCTTTTGCGCGCAGCGATTCGAAGTGCTGCTGATGGCGCTTGTTAATTATAGTAGATGCTGCCTTGAAGCGTGCCCACACTTCCTCGCGCAGTTCTTTTGCAACAGGACCTGTCTCCCGGAACTCCTGATGCAGTTTCTGCAGCTGGTGGAATGCGCTTATCACGTCTTCCTCTGTGCCGAGCTTTTCGGCAGCCTCGCATATCTTTGTCTTTATTTCAAGATTCTTCTTGAAGTCGTATTCGCGTGCCTCGCTGTTTAGTTTCAGCAGGTCGTAATACTGCTCAACGTAGAGCTGATAGTTGCGCCACAGCTCGTTCGCCTTTTCTGCCGGCACGAGCTTGATCTCTTTCCACTCCTGCTGCAGCTTCTTGAAGTCCTGATATGATTTGTTGGCTTCTTCGGGCGAAGTAACCATAGCTTTAATCTTCTCGATGATGTCGAGCTTTTTCTTCAGGTTTTCCTGCTTTTCTTTTTCCTGCTCAAGGAACAGTTTGGCGCGTTTTTCCTTTATTACGCCCATCTCAGCTTTAAACACCTCTTCGTCTTCGTCAGGAAGCACTTTGTAGTTTGCCGGGTCGCCGCCTCCCTCAAGATATGCTTTCATGTCAGCTTCTCTTTCGGCAAAGTGAAGTTTGTAAAAGATTGTTTTGAGGTAATCTATTTCGCCTTTCTGAGGATGCTCGTCGCTGTGTGCGATTTCTTTCACCCTTTCTATTATTTCGCTTTTGCTTTTATATACTTTTTTCAGTGCGGCAGCTTCAGAGCTTTCTGAGACAAATTCTCCTGTTTCGGTGGTGTCGGTTGTCACTTCTGCGTTGTTTTCATTGGCAGCGCAGTTTTCTTGCATGTTGTTATCGGTTAGTTCAACATTCATTTTCTCAGTGTTCTCTTGGCTGAGTGTCTTTTCTTGAGAGTCCATCATATAACTTTTTATTCGTTCATGAATTGATTTTCAGGTAAAACCTTAGGTGTGCAAACTTAATTAAAAATATTGTAAATACCTAATAAATTTGGAAAAAAACGTTTTTCTTGGGTTAAATGAGCCTTTTGTGGCGGAAAATCCACCATGATATGCCTGAAATGAGCACGGATACTATTATGGCTATCACGAAGCCGTATTTCCATTGTTCCATGCCGTTTATGAGGTTCATTCCGAGCAGGCTGGCTATGAGCGTGGGGAACATCAGGATAATCGACACTGATGTGAGCGTACGTATCACGGTGTTCATGTTGTTGTTGATGATACTCGAATATGTGTCCATGGTAGATTCGAGAATGTCAGAGTATATGTTTGTGGTTTCGCGCGCCTGGCTCATCTCGATGTTTACGTCCTCAATCAGGTCGGCGTCGAGTTCGTCCACCTGCAGCTTGAACTTCAGCTTTGCCAGAAGGTTCTCGTTGCCGCGGATGGATGTGATGAAGTAGGTCAGCGAGTCTTGCAGTCTTGACAGGCCTATGAGCGACTCGTTGTTCACTTCCTTGTCAAGGTTGCGCTTTGATTTTTCAATCAGGCTGTTTATCTGCTTCAGCCGTTTCAGATACCATACGGCCGAAGAGAGGAACAGGCGGAAAATCATGTCGACGTAGTCGGTGAAGCCCTCGCCGCGCTTCTGCTGATAGCTCACGAAGTCTATCATCATGTTTGTTTCGTGAAAGCACACCGTGATGGTTACGTCGCGCTTGTGTATTATGCCGAGCGGCACGGTGGTGTAGGGCGTTCTCGACCTTATTTCCTTTACAAAAGGTATACGCAGGATTATGAGCATCCAGCCGTCATCGTATTCATAACGGGCACGCTCATCATTATCGCTGATGTCAGAAAGGAAATAATCGGGAATCTTAAATTCATTTTCAAGAAGACGCTGGTCTTCTTCCGTCGGGCATGTCACTTGTATCCAGCAGTTAGGCTCCCACTCGCCAATCTGCCTAAGGCCTTTGGTTGTGTTCCAATATGTTCTCATTTGCTAATCCTCCGAAACGGTTATGACTGCACGGCGGTCAGCATCAATGAGCAAACCTCCGCGCCTACAAGTTCATATTTTCCGCGTAATAATCGTCCATGAATAAATTAAAATTTCTGTTTTGCGGTGCAAAGATACTGCAAGTTGGGCTAATCTCAAAATAAAAATGAATGAAATGAATTTTAATTTTGTATTTAAATTGTGTTACAATGGCTTGTTGCGTTTCTTTGTTCGGTTTTTGTCGTGTTAGTTGTGCTTATGTAAATTAAACCAAGGCTCTATAGCCTTTTTGTCGGCGTATAGAGCCTTGAAGCCCCAATCGGTCATTCCGCAGCATGTGTCTTAATCCTATTAGCAGTCTGATGCTTTCTCTGTCTTGTTCTTTTATATTGTCGTCCTGCCGTCTGATGTTTTGTTTGTTTGGCCGTCATTTCAGCTAAAATTCAGACGATAATAGGCTCAATAGATAACATTGATTCTGCCGAATACTGATGACCAATTGGGGCTGAGCTGTAATTTTGTGTTGACTGTATGTGTAGTGTCGGTCTATTCGGGCAATATCGAGACGGATATCGGCGCATAGTCGGATGGCGAGAAGCGGTTCAGTTGCTTCGATGCGGTGTACGTGCCGCGGAAGTTGGTCAGTCCGCCAAAGTTATACAATACTCCGTTTACACATTCCGTTTCGCCTGTCCAGCTGAATGTGCCGAGCATCTTCAGCGGTTGCGGGTTGCTGCTGCCTGCCTCGTAGCGCACTACTGAGCCGTCGCTCAAGGCATAGATATAGCCGCCGGCAACGCCGATGAAACTGAAGTCGGAGGCGAGCGAGTCGGTAGGGGCACAGCGTTGCGCCGTCAGTTTGTTGCCGTCTATCATGTATGCCGTGTGCCGGCTGTCGTCCAGCAGCCATGTGTTGCCCCTGCCGTCAGATGTGGTGCGTGTGCTTTCGCCGAATGTCGTGCCGTGTGCTGTTTTGCCGTCTGCCGTGGCTGTTATGTTGCCGTTGCTGTCTTTGTCAAGTCTGTATGCGCAGATGTGGGTGTCGGTTACGGCATAGATAATGTTGTCGTTAATGCTGGCGACTTTTACTTCTCCGTTGTGCGTGGCGGCAAGGTTCCATTTTCCTGATGCGAGATAATATATTCCGCCGTCGCCTATGATTACGGGTGTGCCGTTCCAGCATGCGCCCTGACCGCTGACGGGCATGTCGGCGTATGTTTTTTCGGCGCCTGTCGCTGTGTCGTATGAGCGCAGTTCATTGGTTGTCACGGTCTGTTCATATCCCAGGTTGGTCTTTTCCACTATACCTCCGCCTATGTATATAGTGGTGCCGTCGGTGAAGTGGGTGGTGGCAGAGCCGCTGTTGCCCAGCTCGCCAAGTTCTTTGTAGACGATGTTCTGCTTTACGCGCAGTGTATTTACAGATGCCTCGCCTGCAATAGAGAATTTGCCTTTGGCCTCGCCGTCGGCATTCAGGATGACATAAGGGCATGCCTCATATTCCTGACCTTTCTTTATATACACGATAGGTTCCTTTTCGGGATAGGTGGCGTCGGGATCAGTGAAGCTGAAACTGCTGCCGCTCACTATCCCCAGCTGTTGCATGCTGCTTTCAGACGAGCGTCCGTTGTATATCTTTACATACACTTTGCCGTCGCGGTAGCAGGCAGATGTCAGCACCACTCCCGTAGTCTCGCTCTCTGCTGCCGGCTGTTTCACCACAATCTGCATTGAGTCTGCCGCGGCGCGTGTGCCGGCCGCGTTGCTCAGGCGTATGTAGCCAATGCGCTCTTGTCGGGTGATGTTGCGTGCAGCAATAATCTTTACGTTCTCGCCGCCTTTGCCTCCCATCTGCGACAACTGCAGCCAGTCGGCTGACGATTCTGCCTCCCATGGCTGTGCCGTGGGTATGGTTACGTCGGTCTGTTGGCCTTCTGCCGACAGACTGACAATGCTGTTGTCGGGAATAATTGGGTCGGGGTCAGGGCCGGGCGACAGTTCTTCGTCGCTGCTGCATGATAATGTCAGTGGAAGAGTGCATGCCATGATGCACCATAGTGATAGTTGATAAAAGTTTTTCATTGCTTTATATTTTTTATTAACGATTGCATGTTGCGAAAATATAAAGTCTTTGTGTCCTGCATTTCACGGCTTTCCGTGATTTTTTATTTACAGGTGCAATAGGTGTTGTGGCTCTTTTTATATCTTGTGGCACATCAGTTTATGGCGTGTTGTCGTCGTTGCAGGTTGATGTATGCCGTATAAATTTTAGACGTTGTGTATCGTCTTGAAAATCAGTTGGTTATGAGTGTGCTTGCAAAAGATGCCCTTTTGTCTTCCGAAAGACGGTCTTTTAGCCTCTGAAAGGTGCCCTTTTGCAGTGCGTTTTGTGGCCTTTTGCAAATCGGCTGTGTGCATTGTCATTAATTTGTCGTGCCGGCATGATTTTCCTCTTCTTGTCGTGTGGCGTGTTTATGGCGTTCTTATGCAAGGTGCTGCAACAGAAAAGACGGAAGGTTCGGGGCTCGTTCTGCCCTTTGCCTTCCGCCTTCAGCATGTATTAGGTTTGTGTAATTTTTATCGTTTCAGCTAAAATTATTTAGCCGGAATCTCTTCGAGAGTCTTTACGAGCAGATCCCAGAACTTGGTTGTTGACGGCCAGTGAGCACGCTCTGTCGGAGTGTGGGGCGACAGCAGTGTCGGACCGAACGAGCAGATGTCGAGACCCGGATATTTAGACAGGATGATGCTGCACTCCAGTCCGGCATGAACCACCTGAACAGTCGGCTCCTCGTTGAACAGGTTCTTGTAGATGTTGCGCATAACCTTGATCAGTTCGCTGTCGGTGTTGGGGTCCCATCCGCCGTAAGCGCCGCTGAACTCAACCTTCATTCCGGCCATGTTGAAGCAGCTCTCGAGCGATGTTGACAGATCCTCTTTCATTGTCTCGCTTGAGCTGCGGGCAAGAATCTTAATGGCAGCCTTGCCGCCGTCGATGTCAACTATTGCAAGGTTAGATGATGTCTCTACAATTTCAGGCATTGTGGGGATGTAGCGCCATACGCCGTTGTGTGCTGCGTAGATGGCGTCAACCAGGTTGTCCTGAATTTCCTGCGGCACGATCATTTCGGGCAGTGCTACGTCCTCGGCCACAACCTCGATTTCGCTCTCTATGCCTTTGTATTCGTTGTTGAATGTCTCTTTATATTCGGCAACGATAGCCTTCAGGTCTTCAACGTTCTCTTTCGGCAGAGTGAGCACTACTTCAGCCTCGCGCGGAATGGCGTTGCGCATGTTTCCGCCGTGCCAGCTTGCCAGGCAAGCCTCGTCTTCTGCTATAGCCTCGCGTACGATTCTTACCATCATCTTGTTGGCATTGCCGCGGCCTTCGCATATTTCCAGACCAGAGTGTCCTCCCTTCAGGCCCTTTATTGTTATTTTAACGGCTGCGTCTGTCTTGTCGCTTTCAGCCTCCTGATAGTCGAGAGTGGCTGTAATGTCAACGCCGCCGGCGCTTCCTATGATGAGCTCGCCTTCCTGTTCGGTGTCGAGGTTGAGCAGAATCTCGCCCTCAAGTTCGCCTCCGGGCAGTCCGTTTGCTCCGTACATGCCTGTTTCCTCGTCGGCTGTTATCAGTGCCTCGATAGGTCCGTGCTTCAGGTCTTTAGCCTCCATGACAGCCATGATGGCAGCCACGCCCAGACCGTCGTCGGCTCCGAGAGTTGTGCCTTTAGCCCTTACCCATTCGTCGTCGATGTAAGTTTGTATCGGGTCAGTCTCAAAGTTATGAGTACTTGTCTTTTCTTTTTGTGGAACCATGTCCATGTGTGCCTGCAGAATCACCGTCTTGCGGTTTTCCATGCCGGGTGTGGCGGGCTTGCGCATAACGATGTTGCCAGCCTCGTCTTTAAATGCTTCAACGCCTGTGTTTTTTGCGAAGTCGAGCAAGAACTGCTGAACTTTCTCCAGATGTCCTGACGGACGTGGAACCTGTGTCAGTGCATCAAAGTTTCTCCAGATGCACTCCGGTTTGAGATTTTTAATTTCGCTCATAGTCATTATAGATTAAATTGTTATCAGGTCAGTCCCTCCGCGCCGTATGCCGGCACTTCGGTATGTCCATATTTATTGTTATATGTTTGCCGAAATCTGTGTTTCCGCCGTATGTGCGGCGTGTCTCTTCTTGGTGAATGCCAGCGCTGCCCATCCGTATATGCCGAGCAGTATGACCAGCATGGTCTGCACCGTGTGTACTATCAGCACAAAGTAGAGGGCGTTAGTGTCGCTCACACCGTATAGGATGAGCATGGTCTTCACGGCAAAATGCCACGGACCGGCTCCGTTAGGCGTTGGGACAATCACTGCAATGCTGCCCACCACAAACGTTACAAGGGCGCACTGGAAGCCCAGCGATGACGTGAAGTCGAAGCAGAAGAACGTCAGGTAGTAATGCAGAAAATAGCTTACCCATATCCCAAGAGTGTAAAATATGAACAGAGGAACGTTCTTTACGCTTTTCAGCGATATTACTCCCTGCCATATTCCGCCCATGGTGGCTTTCACCTTATTATATATTGAGAGCTTTTTTAGCAGTATGTGGATCAAGAAAATTGCGGCTATGGCGCATGCTGCGGTTACGATATAGCCTGTGGTTGAGAACCGGTTGATGATAGAATCCATGCTTGTGCCGGTCTTTGAGAAGAATGTCGTGAACACTCTCATCTGCATCAGCAGTGTCAGCATGGTGACAAACAGCATGAGCAGCGTGTCGATGGCTCTTTCGGTAACAACGGTTCCGAGAGCTTTCGGAAACGACACGCCGTCGTATCTCTTGAGCACTCCGCAGCGTGTGAACTCTCCGATGCGGGGTATTACGAGGCTTGCTGCATAAGAAAGGAATATCGAGTTGACCGACGTTGAACTTCTGGGATATTCGCCGACAGGCTCAAGCGTCTGTCGCCATCTCCATCCGCGGAACATCTGGGCAAGTATGCCGAACGGGAACGACAGCAGCATCCATGTCCAGCTCATCTCGTTGATGAGTATGTTCTCGATGCTTCTGAAGTCGAAGTCGCGGTACATCCAATAGAGTATCGCCCCGCCGAACAGCAGCGGAAATGCTATTTTGAGTATGTTGTTTACTGTTTTTCTTGTATTCACGCTTGCCAAATGTTTTCTTTCCAGACCGCGCAGAGCCTTGCTTAAGCCTTGTGGCTTGCTGTTGACCCATGCCTCATTCGGTCTGCCGCATGCATTATTGTCTATGCAAACTTACAATTTTTTTTTCAAAATACGCGTCTTGACACTAAAGAATTATATTTTCTTTAGAGCTTTTTTGCCGTTGTGTGCGGTATGTGTGTACGCTTGTTGCCGTAAGGTGTATGGTTTATTGTCCTGAAGCACACTTCTTTATGTGAAACGGAGGCTTAGTCTTGGACGCAGGTGTTCAGCTGAAATACATGGTCGTTCATCACAAATCAGTCGCCGAAGTCTGTCGTCCGGCTCCTTCTGTTTCCGTATCTTTTCTTGAGATATGCCGCAATGGTCCTGTCGTTATGCTTGTCCGCGCTGGACTATATTCGGATAAGGCTATTGTAGCAGCATGGCAGCTTGCCGTATCATGAGTTTGTTTTGCTTGATGATTTTGTGCAGTTCCCGGTGGCAACGGTATTGCAGCGGCTGTCATATAGGCTTTCATGATGGAGAGCTTGCAGATGTATGCCTTTTGTAAAGATAACTGGAAAATGCATGGACTGAAAGTTTCTATGTTTTGTTTGGTCTTGTCTGGTGATGATATCTTTTGCCCGGTACATGCCATAAACTTGGCAGACATATCGCAGACATGCAGATAAATTGTTGCAGGAAAACGCCTTTGTAACGATATTTTATTATCATTTTAATATGTAATACAGCGGCAATGTTGGATAATAGTTATATTTTTGCAAAATAAATTAATATAAGTGTTATTGCTGTTGCAGCGCCGGCCGTATGCCGTATTTGCCGCAGTGCCGGCCATGATGCATGCAACAGGGACATGAAAACGGACAAACAATAATCAAAGAAGTAGGAGTTATGGCCAAGAACAAAAAGGAGAAACGTTATGTTGAGCGTGATGTAAGCTGGATGTATTTTAACCATCGCATACTTCAGGAGGCTCAGAAGGAAAACATACCATTGCTTGAAAGACTCTCATTTTTGGGTATTTATTCTAACAATCTCGACGAGTTTTTCCGTGTACGTATGGCTTCGCTCAGCCGTCTGCTTGAGTCTGACAATAAGGAAGTGCGCAGACAGCACGACACGATACGCAAGACCATGGCGAAGATAAACAAGCTCAACTCTGCCTACAGTCAGGAGTACACCTCGGCTATAGACCATGTGTTCGACTGCCTGGAGAAGCATAACATAAGAATGCTTGACGAAACGCAGCTGAACGATGAGCAGAAAAGATTTCTGACAAACTTCTTTCACGAGCGCCTTAACGGCTACACAAACCCTATATGGTATTCGGAGATAGGCGAGATAGGGCAGCTTGAGGACAACCGTATTTATCTTCTTGTCAGAAAGACCGACATAACGAGCGGTTCGTCGCGCCCGAAGAGCAGTCTGGCCATAATAAAGGTGCCCGACAGAGAGAACGGACGCTTTATCAAGTTGCCGTCTTCAGACGGCTTCGACAATATAATGTATCTCGACGATGTAGTTAGATACTGCCTTCCGCTGATATTCATCGGCTTCAAGCCAGCCGTATTTGAGTCATATTCGTTTAAGTTTACAAAGGATGCCGAGATGGAGATGGACAACGACTCCGACTACGGCGTGCTTGAGAAAATTGCCAAGGGCGTGAGCAGCCGCAGGCACGGCGAGCCCGTGAGACTTATCTACGACAAGAGCATGCCCAAGGAGATGAAGAAGAAACTGATGAGCAAGCTCAACGTGAGCAAGCTCGATGTGTCTTTGGGCAGCAGCCGTTATCAGAACCACAAGGACTTGATGGGATTCCCCGACTGCGGCCACGACGAACTGAAATATCCGAAGTGGGCTCACGTGATGAAACCTGAATTCCTTGCTCAGGAGAGCATCCTAGACCAGATACGCCGCAAGGACCTCTTCATCCATGTGCCGTATCACTCGTTCGACGGGTATATCCGCCTGCTGCGTGAGGCTGCGCTGAAGCCGGAGGTTAAGACGATAAAGACCACATTGTACCGACTGGCCAAAGACTCAAAGGTGGTTAAGGCACTGATATGCGCCGCACGCAACGGCAAGAAGGTTACGGCCGTGGTTGAGCTTCTTGCCCGTTTCGACGAGGAGAGCAACATACGCTGGAGCAAGCGCATGCAGGAAGAAGGCATAAACGTGATATATGGCGTGGAGGGACTTAAGGTTCACTCTAAGCTGCTCTATATAGAGTCGACCAAAGGCAGCATTGCCTGTGTCGGTACGGGCAACTTCCATGAAGGCAACGCCAAGGTGTACACCGACTATCTGATGATGACGGCGCGCAAGAGTATCGTGGCTGAGGTTAAGAAGGTGTTCGACTTTATCGACCGCCCGTTCTCGCAGTTCAGGTTCAGAGAGCTTATGGTGTCGCCAAACTCGATGAAGACAAGGATAATAAGTCTTATCGACAAGGAGATAAAGAATGCACGCTCGGGCCGCGAGGCATGGATAAAGATGAAGATAAACCATATAACCGAGCCGGACGTTGTAGAGAAACTTTATGCCGCCTCGAAGGCCGGCGTGAAGATAGACATCGTGCTCAGGGGCAACTGCTCGCTCGTAACAAGCCGTCAGGGACTTTGCGGCAACATGCATGCCGTGGGTATAATAGACCGCTATCTGGAGCATTCGCGCATACTGATATTCGGCAATGCCGGCAATCCGAAGTTCTTTATCGGCAGTGCCGACTGGATGCCGCGCAACCTGCTCAACCGCATCGAGGTGATGGCTCCGGTTTATGACGAGGACATGAAGAAAGACCTTATGCGCACAGTTGACTACGGACTGCGCGACACCACCAACGGACGCATCGTGGACGGCAGCGGAGCCAACGTGATACAGGAGGTTGAAGACGGCCGCCCGTTCCGCTCGCAAGAGGAGCTTTACAACGCATATATGGCTGAAGCCAGGGCTGCCGGTCAGGGCGAATGATTTCGGTCAGTTTCCAAAAGGTGGCATCTGGGCCTGTAAAAGGTGCCCTTTCATCATGTAAAAGACGGCCTTTTGCAGCCTAAAACATGACCTTTTGTATTGCGATTTGTAACGGCTTGTGTGTCAATGTGTTACACGGTGCATGACTTGCCGTGTGAAATGATGATTTGATAAACAGTTTTAAAATTAAAAACAGATATGAGATTAGCAGCTATTGATATAGGTTCTAACGGAGCGCGACTGCTCATAAAGAACTTCAGAACAACCGAAGACGGCACGCAGCAGATATCACGCGTGATGTATATGCGTGTGCCCCTGCGCCTGGGTTCAGACGTATTTACGCTCGGCAAGATTTCAAAGGAGCGTATGCTCATGATGAAGCACATGCTCAAAGCTTTCAAGCAGATAATGAAACTCAACCAGGTTGACGACTACAGGGCATGCGCCACATCGGCCATGCGTGACGCCGAGAACGGCAAGAAGGTGCTCAACAAGCTCCGCAAGTCAACAGGCATAGACATAGAGATTATCAACGGCAGGGAAGAGGCGCGACTGCTGTGCAACAACATCGTTGAGAACATCGGCAGCGCAAAGGGCAACTATGCCTATATCGACGTAGGCGGAGGCAGCACTGAGATTTCTCTGCTTCACGACGGTGCGCTCACTCACAGCCAGTCGTACAACATCGGTACGCTGAGAATGTTGGGTGGCATGGTGTCGAAGGAGACCGTTGAGAAGATGAAGGCCGACCTGAAAAGATTTGCCAAGGACATGCCCGACATAAGGATAATAGGTTCGGGCGGAAACATAAACAAGCTGTTCAAGCTTACACATGCAAAGCGCGAAAACAGATATGTTACGGTTGATGAGATAAAAGATCTTTACTCTAAGCTGAAGGTGCTAAGTGTAGAGGAGCGCATAGAGCAGTATGGGCTCAAGGTAGACCGTGCAGACGTTATCATTCCTGCCGCCGAGATATTCATCACGGCGGCCGAGGCTCTTGGCTGCGACTCAGTGCAGGTGCCTAACATAAGCCTTGCCGACAGCATTGTAGACGGATTTTACCGCGACAAGTATTCTGCCTGCGACATCAAGCCTGAGCAAAGCGACGCTGATGAGGCAGGCGATGATGAAGACTGATGCTTCTGTGCAGCATCGTTGATGCGGCTTAAAAGAAGGTATAGAAATATATTTAGCATGACATTTTGTCTTGTAGTTCAGACAAAATGTCATGCTTTTTTATACTGGTACGTAAGTTGTAATATATCTTAGTGAGAGCCGACAACAAGATTTGAAGCTCATCACAGAATAGAAATAAAAAACAATTAAAAATAGGAGAATATAATTATGATACCAGTTAATCGCAAGAATTCATGGTTACCCGACGTGTTTAACGATTTCTTTGACACAGACTTCATGCCTAAAGCCAATGCTACAGCTCCGGCAATAAACGTAAAAGAGAGCGAAATAGATTATGAGGTTGAGGTTGCTGCACCGGGAATGACGAAGGAAGACTTCAATGTTCATCTTAACCAGGACGGCGATTTGTCAATAAAGATGGAGAGCAAGAAGAACAATGCTGAGGAGGAGAAAAAGGCTCACTATCTGCGTCGTGAATTTGCCTACAGCAAGTTTGAGCAGACACTGATACTGCCCGACGATGTTGACAAGGAGAAGATATCAGCCAAAGTAAGCGACGGCGTGCTTACGGTTGTGCTTCCTAAGATACGCAAAGAGGAAAAGAATATTGTGCGCCAGATTGTTGTAGGATAACAGTTCGGCAGTCTGAAAGCAGACGGTAACTTTAATTGATAATATAAATTATACTTTGTTGGTAAGCCGTGGAGCAGCGTTCCATGGCTTATCAACAAAGTTTTTTATATCAGATGGTTGTCAGTGCCTTGTGTGGTTCTTGTCTTATGTCGGGCTGATTATTGCCTTTTACCTTATTTACGCCCACGCTATATCAGTTGAGGATATGGCGGCAATGCGCCCGGCGTAAGGTGAATGGCGGGCTTGATGCTGATTACCTATTGATGTTAAAGTCTGAGACTATAGGGTAAGACAGGCTTTATTCGAACATTTCTTTCCATCGGCAGAACCTTTTCAGGCCTTCTTCGCCGTGTTTCGCAACGCTCTTTTCTGCCTGCTCGATGGTCTTTTCGCGGTCGAGCCGTGTCTTCGAGAAGAATTTGTCGGCATAGCATATCACCTGTTCTTCAAGCGTCTCGGGCAGCAGGTCGGTATGCGGCAGCGGAAGATTGCGGCTTACAATCTCCTGAAGCGACAGTCCTGCGCCTGTATGTCGTTCGCATACGCGTGCATGGCGCGGCATTCCTTCAGCCCTGAGCATCTCGGCTCCGAGCACTCCGTGGCGTATGTAAGGCTCATGGCCGTAGCATTTTATGTCGGGTGCGTCGGTCTTTATCACTCCTATGTCATGCAGCATGGCGGCCTCCTCTATGAAGTTGAGGTCAAGATTCAGTTCGGGATGCCTGTCTGCTATGTCGAGAGCCTTGCGGGCTACGGCGCTGCTGTGGCGCAGAAGGATGTCTTTCAGCTCTGCATTGTCAGAATAATACTTGTCGATAATTTGTCTCCAGTTCATTTTTTAAGTAGGATTAATTGTTTGGATGCACGTCCGTTTTTCTGTATGTATATATTTAAGAAAGCTTAAACCCGGCTCGGTCGTCAGTCGGCATATGGTTTTCTCTGTTTTGTTTATTCATGCTTTCATCCGGCTTTTTGTTTTCTATGGTTGTCTTTTCGCGTGTCTTTTCTTCGCATAGCCAGCCGTGCCTGCAAAGAATCAAACGAAAATCAGCCTAATATAAAGCAAAAATCCCGGCTGAATTCTAACGCCCGGTTCGGGCTAAAAACGGCCGGCATACAGTGGTTTCATTTATGATATTGTTGCCATAAGCCGGTTCGTCAATATTGGCAAGCCGGCCGTATGGCAACAATTAGCTATGGCATCCCGGGCGTAGGGCTGTTCCGTCGGCCCGGGAATATGTTCGGATTAAGAATTGATCCAGTCTCTTTCAATATATGCTATCACATCACCGCGGTTGACTCTTGAACCCTGGCGTGCAGCTATTTCAACCAGCTTGCCTCCGAGTGCAGCCGGTACCGGTTCAAACTGGCCCCATGGTGTCTGTATGTAGCAGAATGTTTCGCCTTCCTTGTAGTGCTGTCCGATGTACGGCTCAAGGCAAGGAACACACTCGCTGCTGCCTTCGAAGTCGAAGAACACCTGTCCCTTGAATGGAGACACGATGGCGTCTGCCTTTGCGTGCTTGAATGCTGACACTTCTTCCGGTGTGAGTTTTGCGCCGAGTTTCGCATCCTTTGCCTTCTGCAGGTCGGCCAGCATACGCTTCTTTGCCATTCCGCTCTTGTAGTCGCGATACTGTTCGGGGTGCATAGCCAGCTCGAACAGTTCCTCGTCGTCCTGTCCGAAGTCCCAGTTGTTGTCCTGCATCTCCTTCTTGAAGCCTTCGAGAGCGTCAGGTATAAGTGTGTGCGGGTCAGCATCAGTAAACTGACGTCCCTGCTTCTCAGCCAGCTCTACGAGCTCCTGGTCTATTGTTCCAGGTATCTTTCCGCTCTTGCCGAGAATCATTCCCCACATAGAGTCGTCCATCATTACGAAGCGGCCCTTGCCCTGTGCCATGGTGAGCAGGTTGAGCAGTGCGATGTTCTTGACATATTGTGAGAACGGAGTTACGAGTGGTGGATAACCTACGCGCGGCCATACATATGCCACTTCGTCGAACAGTTTCACCAGCATCTCGTCTGTTGTGAGTTCCGGCTGTCCCTTGCTCTTCAGTGTAGAGTTGATTGAACGGTGTATTCCGGCGAGGTCAGCCATCATACTTCCCATCATACCGCCCGGCAGACCGCATCCGAGGAGCAGTGAGCTCATGTGCTTGTTGCCCGGGTTGATGAAGTAGCCCAGCCAGTCGTCGATAAACTCCTGTGTGAGGGTGCGGGCGCGCATGTATGCGTTCATGTCGATGTCGGCAACCTCGAAGCCTTCGTTCTTCAGCATGCTCTGAACAGAGATGATGTCCGGATGAACCTTACCCCATGACAGCGGCTCGATGGCTGTATCGATAACGTCGGCACCATTGTTGCACACTTCGAGGATAGAAGCCATTGAGAGGCCCGGTCCTGAGTGGCCGTGATACTGTATGATGACGTCTGGATGCTTGTCCTTAATAGCCTTTGTAAGCTTGCCGAGCATAGCCGGCTGACCTATACCTGCCATATCCTTAAGACAGATCTCGGTAGCACCGGCAGCTATCACCTGGTCGGCGATGTTGCTGTAATATTCAACTGTATGGATTGGTGATGTTGTTATACAAAGAGTAGCCTGAGGAGTCATGCCGGCCTCAAGCGCCCATTTAATGCTGGGGATGATGTTGCGGACATCGTTAAGACCGCAGAATATGCGGGGGATGTCAACGCCCTGGGCGTGCTTAACCTTATACATGAGTCTGCGAACGTCGTCGGGCACGGGATACATGCGTAGGGCATTGAGTCCTCTGTCGAGCATGTGTGTCTTAATGCCAACTTCATTAAACGGTTTACAGAATGCCCTCACTGCCTCATTAGGATTCTCGCCGGCGAGCAGGTTAACTTGCTCGAAGGCTCCTCCGTTGGTTTCAACGCGGGAGAAACATCCCATATCGATGATTGCCGGAGCAACGCGCTCCAACTGGTCCTTACGTGGCTGGAACTTACCTGAAGACTGCCACATGTCGCGATAAACGAGACTGAATTGGATTTTCTTTTTCATTATTATTAGATCTTTTATTGTGTGTGGCCTGATTTTGTCCGGCACACATGTTCATTTATGCAAAAATAGGTATTTTTTCTAAATCTAAAAGTTTTTATGACAAAATAATATGGTCTGAGACGAATATTTATTTGTTTTTTATAGTCTTATGAACATTTTATCATATTTTTTGTGCTGATTTGCTAAATACATATAGCAAAATACATGATAAAGTGTCTAAAATTCACTTGTAGGATAGCAAATAGACAAGTTTCTATTTGTAACTAACAAACCTTAACGTGCCTGTGGAAATTAATTTTACAAACTGATACAGCCCGCTTTGCCTGTATTTGCCTTGCTTGGCTTGCAGTTTTGTAGCTTTAGTCGGGGAGATTGGGGGCGGCGGTGATGTTTAACCATAATTCTGATGACCGTTTTTTGGGGGTAGCCGGAGTCGACTTTAATCTGGAAAAGGGCTCTTTGAAGTCAACCATATTTAGGAAAGGGCAGGGAGGAGAATAAGCAAAAAAGTTTTCTTTAGAAACTCATCACTCGTCACATTGCCATGTAAAGTATTGACTTACAGAGCGTTGAGGCGTGATGAGTTTACGGATCAACTCATCACATCGTGCCCTGCGGCCTTCGGGCGTGATGAGTTTCGCAGGCAACTCGTCACACTGTAACATGCTGTCACACAGCGGGTTGTGCCGCTTTGTGATGAGTGATGAGTTTTTAAGAAAAAACTTTGTGATTTATCTTTGTTGTCCTGTCTGTGCGAAAGCGTGCCTGTTTAATTGCATAATGCGGCCCTTCGGTGTGTAAACTGCCGCGAATTAATATGTGAAAGGCTATCTTTTATCATGCGAAAGGCCATGTATTGGCATGCAAAAAGGCATGTTTCATGTTGCAGAAGCATGCCTTTTGTCTTGTGTATTTCCGTGTCTTGCGGTGTCTGTTAATTATGAATTATTAATTATGAGCTATAAAAGTGCCTGCAAGAAACTGACGGAAATCCGCTCAATATAAAGCAAGAATAGCGACCGAATTACAATGACTGATTTAGGTTAAACCGGTTTTCCCATGCAGTCCCGTTTTGTCAGAACTGGAAGCCAAGGTTTACGTAGAAGTAAGGCTCCTCCGTGCGGCTTGAGTATCCGAGCGACGCGCCTATCGGGCCGAACATGCTGTTGTAGTAATAAGCTATCTCGCATCCCGTCATCGGCCCCTTCTCAAAGAGGTTGCGCAGCTTGTCGCCACGCTGTCCGAACGACAGGCGGCCTATGATATAGTTGTTGTCCATGATGCGCTGCTGCGCCATGAGTTGTGCCGTTAGCAGCATGTTGTCAACAAACTCTATGTGGCCGATGCCCGCGAAGGGCTGCTGCTGTTCGAGATACATTCCGGGATGCATGCCGCCTATGGAGTTGCGCATGATTAGCGGAATGTCGTTGCCGATAAGGAAGCGTCCGCTTACCATGGGCTGCAGCACGAAACGGCTGTTGAGCGGGAACGACATGCGCCACATGAAGTCGGCCACGCTCAGTCCGGGTTCATCTCCGTGGCTTATGAAGTTGTCTGTGTAGTAGCCGTATCCGGCATTGAAGCGTGCGCCGCGCGTGGTGAAGAACCAGCGGTCTTCCGAGTTGTAGTTCATCCTGAAGATGTAGCTGTAGAAGTGGACATTGTCGAGAGTCTCATATTCAGACGACGGACCCGACAGCATGTCGTGAAAGTCGTAGAAGTCCATCTTCACGTTTACGTCTACCGAGAAGTTGCGTATGTTGAAGCTTAGCAGCTGCAGGTTGACAGAGTGCTGGTTGTAAGTGAAGTTGTAGTCGCGCTTGCCGCCCTCATAGATGTTTGTGTCGTCGTGCCTGAATACATACGAGAGGCCTATCTTTCCGTAGTGCAGCGGATTGATCTGTGCGTCGAGCCTGGCCATCATTCGCTTGCCCAGGCGGCCCGTAAGCTCCATTATCACAGGTATGCGGGCCTTTATCTGGTGAGACACATTGGCCTGCAGGGCCACCATCTCCTCTGTGTCGAATCTCACTCCGAGGTTTACCCTGCTTGTGCGCTTGTCGTCTGCCGATATTCTCAGCACGTATCCTTTGCCGCTCTTGTTGAGCGTATAGCCCGGGTTAGTGTATAGAAAGTTTACGCCGAGGGCAGTGATAGCCTCCTCGATGCGTTTCACCGAAACGCTGTCGCCTTTGTTGAGCCTGTATTTCGACATGATATAGTTGCGGTCGGAAGCCACAATGCGGTCGAAGCATACTGAGTCTATCTTGAACGTAAGTTCCGAACTTGTCGGCACTGGGCGCGAGGCACGTGCCGCGTGGATGTAGCCTTCTGAGGCAAGGTGCTGCTGCAGTGCCACAATCTTTTCCCACTGCTGCATGGCAGCCTCTTCGCCGCGTGCTATCAGTGTGTCGATGGCTGCCCGCGTAAAGCTTGCCGAAGAGTAGCCCTTTACGTTCACTTTGATAGGAATGTCGGTCATAGCCCAGTTTTCGTCAAACTTGTTCTTGCAGTTGATGTCCACGATCTGCATCAGTATGGCGGGGCCGCTTTGCAGTTCTGCCGCCGTGCGGTTGTCGCTCTGCACCGACACACCTATTATTATATCCGCCCCCATGCGCTTGGCTATGTCGGCCGGATAGTTGTTGCGCAGGCCTCCGTCTACGAGCACCATCGAATCTTTACGCACCGGGGTGAACACGCCCGGTATGGCCATGCTTGCCCGCATGGCTGTCGAGAGATGCCCGCCGTACATGTCGTATTCGGTGTTGTCCACGATGTTTGTTGCCACACAGGCAAACGGTATGGGCAGGTCGGCAAAGCTGATTGAGTCGTGATAGCCTACGGTGAGCCGTGTGAAGAGCTGCGACAGGTTGGTGCCGCTTATCAGTCCGCCTGCGGCGTTGCGTGCCTTGCGGGCTATGCTCAGCGGGCGCGACAGCAGGTAGGTGTTCTGCTTCTCTCTTTCGGCCAGGCTCTGGTTGCTCACGTCCACCTTGTCAGACAGCAGCGTCTTCCAGTCCTGCACCTTTACGAGCGAGTCGAGTGTGGCAGCGTCGTAGCCTATTGAATACAAGCCGCCGATCAGGGCTCCCATCGACGTGCCCGTGATAATGTCTACAGGTATGCCCGCACGCTCCAGCACGCGCAGCACGCCTATGTGGGCCATGCCCTTTGCGCCGCCGCCGCTGAGCACCACAGCCACGCGGCTGCGGCACGAGTCTTGCACTTCTTCGGCATCAGCCGGAACAAAAAGTAATGCCGTCAGTATGACAGCTAGCAGGCGGAGTTTACTTTTCATGATGTTGTCTGGTTTGCAGGGCGGCCTTATGGCATGTGTCGCGGCTTAAGGTCAGCGTCCCATGTTGTGGTTAATGAAGCGGTGCTCGGCCATCTTCTCGTATTTAGTGCCGGGCTGTCCGTAGTTGGCATAGGGATATATGCTTATGCCTCCGCGCGGGGTGAAGTATCCCGTCACCTCTATATATTTAGGGCTCATCAGCCTGATGAGGTCCTTCATTATTATGTTCACGCAGTCTTCGTGGAAGTCGCCGTGGTTGCGGAAGCTGAACAGATACAGCTTCAGACTCTTGCTCTCAACCATGCGCTCGCCGGGGATATAGCTTATGCGTATCTCGGCAAAGTCGGGCTGACCCGTGATGGGGCACAGCGATGTGAACTCAGGGCAGTTGAACTGCACCCAGTAGTCGTTGCCCGGATGCTTGTTCTCAAACGTCTCGAGCACCTCAGGTGCATAGTCCATTCTGTAGGCGGTCTTTGCGCCGAGGGCCTTCAGTCCCTCGTCTTTTCTGTTGTCTTCAGTCATCATTGTAGATTAAATATTTTCCAAACGTTATAGTTTATTCCGTTGTCATACACGTCGGTGCCCTCATGCTCCTTGGTCTTCTTCACTACACGTATCGTTACGGGCAGCACAATGATTTCGTAGAGCGTCTTCAGCACCACCTGCGACACTATGAGCGACAGCATCTCGCCGGCAGGCACCACGCCCGACAGCGCAAGCGGGAAGAAGATCAGCGAGTCGGCACTTTCGCCGAACACTGTGCTCACCACGGCACGCAGAGAGAAATGCTTGCCGTTGGACGATATCTTCATGCGGCTCATCACGTAGGCGTTGATGAACGAGCCGGCAAGGAAGGCCACAAACGAGGCGGCGGCAATGCGCGGGGCAAGGCCGAACACGGCATGGAAACCCTCGTCGTTGTGCCAGTAAGGCGCGCCAGGAATGGCGTCGGCCAGCGCTCCGAACAGCACGAAGATGAAGTTCATGGCGAAGCCTGCCCATATAAGGAGCCTTGCCTTGCGGAATCCCCACACCTCACACACGCAGTCGTTGATAATGTAAGACACCGGAAACACGAGCAATCCGCCGGTGATGTTCACCGGTCCGATTGAAATCTGCTTTGTCTCTAACACGTTTGCCGTTATCAGGCAGACGCAGAAAAGTATGCTGAAAAGCATGAACAGCACACTTACTTGTTGCTTATCTGTTTTCATTTCCTTGTTTTTTAAGAGGTTTACCAAGCACTCTGTAAATAAATTGCGGCTGCAAAATTAATAAAAAAACTCAATAAGATAAGATTACGCCTGTAATTATTTGCCCGATACCGATTAATTGATAACTTTGCATTTATGTTATTTATACAGGCCGTAAAAGGCCGGAGATATTTGGAAATAAACAAAGAAAACGTAAAAGGAATATGAAAAAACTATTGACAACAGCCCTGACGGTGATGGCAGCCATCTCGATGCAGGCGCAGGAGACTGCTTACAAGATTACGGGAACAGTGCCCGCAAGCGTATCGAAGGTTTATCTTTATGTGATGGGGCAGCGCGCAGCTTTAGACAGCGCAACGGTGAGCAACGGAAAGTTTGAGCTGAGCGGAAAGCAGAACCTTAACGAGATATTCATGCTGGACGCAAATAATGAGGGCATGGCATTCTTCAACGACGGAACACCTGTGGACATGAACCTGGTGAACTACACCATGGCCGGTTCTGACCTCAACAAGAAACTCTTTGAGTGCAGCCTGCCGCTGAAGAAGTATGACGCTGCAACAAGCGAGATATATGCCGAGTATGAGAAGGTGGCGAGAGACAACAGCGAAGCCGGCAAGGCAAAGGCTAAGGCTCTGGCGGAGCGCTTCAACGTGGTGAGAGACTCTATGCTCAACGATATGCTGAACATAATAAAGACCAACAAGGACAACCTTATACCGGCCGTTTATCTGAGTCAGATTTACACCGCACTCGACTATAACGAGCTGAAAGACCTGCTAAGTCCGTCGGCTCCTTACTATAACCATCCTGCCCTGGCCCGCGTCAAGCAGCAGCTTGCAGCCTTCGAGAAGCGCATGCCCGGCAAGATGTTCACAGACCTGACGATGAACGACACCGAAGGCAAGCAGCGCAAGCTGAGCGAGTGGTGCGGCAAGGGCAACTATGTGCTCGTTGACTTCTGGGCAAGCTGGTGCGGACCGTGCCGTCAGGAGATGCCAAACGTAGTGGCAAACTATGAGAAATATCATGCCAAGGGCTTCGAGGTAGTGGGCGTTTCGTTCGACAACAGCGCTGAGGCATGGAAGTCTGCCATTAAGAGCATCGGCATGAAGTGGCCCAACATCAGCGACCTGAAGGGCTGGAAGTGTGCCGCAGCTCCCCTCTACGGCATCAACGCCATACCGGCCAACGTGCTGCTCGACGGCGAGGGTAAGATTGTTGCCACAGACCTGAGGGGCGAGGATCTCGGCGAGAAGCTCAAAGATATTTACGGCTTCTAAATAGGCTGGGCGCCGGCATGGCGCTGCCTGAGAGGCATCTCAGATATATATAATGTATATGGTGCTGTGCGCCATATCCGTAATAAAGCTGACGGACAGGCTTATTGCTGATTTACGGCAATGTTGCTGTCCGTCAGTTTTGTTTTTGTTGCGTATGCCTTATTGCCTTGTTGCCTGTCGGCTGGCATCTGTATGTATTCCGCAGTGACTTCGTTTGTGTCTGACATGCCTTTACGCATTATTCCGCAGGCACATCTTTAGGTATAAGGCCGTGCTGTGTGCATACTTCGGCAATAGTCTTGATGACGGTAAAAAGTAATGACAAAATTATTTTCCGTTACAGAAAAACAAAGTGTAACGTATGTTAATAGAATCTCGTCTAAATCTCGCTTTGTTGTCTTTTATTAACAAAAGAACATCGTTGAAGGTCGTAAATCAATGTTTTTCATCATCTAAAAGCATGCTTTTGGCATGCTGAAAGGCTGTATTTCGGCACTTAAAAGGCCGTCTTTCATGCTGAAACCGGTCATTTTTAGTCTTCTGATATTCTTGATTTTGATTTGGAAAATGTATAACTACTTGATTTGTAGTGTGTTATATGTAAAACTTGATTTTGGCCTGTTTTTCTGACGAATGCCGTATTTATTTCTGGCATGGCAATTTTGGGAGCGTTAAACGGACGAAAACTGCGAATAATATTTACATTCTGCCGGCGACAGGCATATCAGTGTTCGGTGTGCTTAGGTTGGCTCCGTGGTGGCATGGTGGCCCACACACGGCTTAGTGGTATGCCGCCTTGTCCGTGCAGCCGCATGATGACGGCCGGCAGAGGGCATATATGCGGCGTGATATTATTACAAAAATTATAAATGAATGAAAAAACTATTGAAATGTGCTTGCTGCATAATTGGTTTTTTATTAAATTTGGAGCTGAAATTATTAAAACCTTAAACTATGGAATTACCATTCGCAGAATCTTGGAAAATCAAGATGGTTGAGCCTATACGCAAAAGCACACGCGAAGAACGCGAACAGTGGATTAAAGAGGCTCACTATAACGTGTTTCAACTGAAAGCCAACCAGGTGTATATCGACCTGCTCACCGACTCAGGCACAGGCGCAATGAGCGACCGCCAGTGGGCCGGAATAATGATGGGCGACGAGAGCTACGCCGGAGCCGACTCATTCTTCAAGCTGAAAGAGACGATACAGAGGCTCACGGGCTTTGAGTATGTAATACCTACACACCAGGGACGTGCCGCAGAGAACGTGCTGTTCTCTTATCTCGTACACGAAGGCGACATCGTGCCCGGCAACTCTCACTTCGACACTACAAAAGGACATATCGAGGGACGTAAGGCCATCGCGCTCGACTGCACCGTCGACGAGGCTAAGGACACTCAGCTCGAGGTGCCGTTCAAGGGCAACGTTGACCCCGTGAAGCTTGAGAACGCGCTCAAGGAGCACGGCGACCGCATACCGTTCATCATCGTAACCATAACCAACAACACAGCAGGAGGACAGCCCGTGTCAATGGAGAACCTGAGACAGGTGCGCGCCGTTGCCGACAAGTATGGCAAGCCCGTTGTGTTCGACTCTGCACGTTTCGCCGAGAATGCTTACTTCATCAAGACACGCGAGGAAGGATATGCCGACAAGACCATAAAGGAGATTACACGCGAGATGTTCGCTCTGGCAGACGGCATGACAATGAGCGCCAAGAAGGACGGACTCGTAAACATGGGCGGATTCATTGCCACACGCAAGCAGGAGTGGTATGAGGGCGCCAAGGGCTATTGTGTGCAGTTTGAAGGCTATCTGACATACGGAGGTATGAACGGACGCGACATGAACGCACTGGCAATAGGTCTCGACGAGAATACAGAGTTTGACAACCTCGACACACGCATCCGTCAGGTGCAGCTGCTCGCACGCCTGCTCGACGAGTACGGCATTCCTTATCAGCGCCCGGCAGGCGGCCACGCCATCTTCGTTGACGCTCCAAAGGTGCTCACACATGTTCCGAAGGAGGAGTTCCCCGCACAGACACTTACCATAGAGCTTTATCTCGAGGCAGGTATCCGCGGATGCGAGATTGGTTATCTCTTGGCCGACCGCGACCCGGTTACTCGCGAAAACCGCTTCACAGGTCTCGACCTGCTGCGCCTTGCCATTCCGCGCCGCGTCTACACAGACAATCACATCGCTGTTATAGCTGCTGCGTTGAAGAACGTTTATGAGCGCAGGGCTGAGATTACACGCGGTGTAAGAATTGCGTGGGAAGCACCGCTCATGCGCCACTTCACCGTGCAGCTCGAGAGACTGTAATATATACTTATAAAGTAGAAAACATAAAGGCCGTTTCGGCCTGACATACCAATGAGCCGACGGACAGATGCTCCGCATCCAGATTATGGCGAATGTCCGTCGGCTCTTGTTCTGTGCTGTTGCCTTCAGGTGCGTGCGTCTTGCTGTGCCGTGGGCTTGTTTCTGCCGCTTCATGTTGCCGCCGCCGTAGATGCAAAGGCCATGTGCCGTTGCGACAGTAGGTCTGTAGTAGGTTATTAACTATTCCTTATTTTCAATAATTTATGTGGCAACAGACGCATAAATCGAAAAAATATATTACCTTTGCACTTGCTTCTTGCACAGACATGCGCACCTTTGGCGCATGCACAGCGTGTGGAAGCCGACTGCAATGGTCCCGTAGCTTAGCTGAATAGAGCGTCAGATTCCGGTTCTGAAGGTCTTGGGTTTGAATCCCAACGGGATCACATACGGCGGAAACCCTTGTAAGAAAAAGGGTTTCCGCTTATTTTTTTATAATTAGACATTTGACTTTAGTTCCTCCTGTGGCACAGGAAACAACAAGGCTAATGTTCTGTCGGATATGCTATCCGACAGCATTAAGTATCAGGATCTGTGATCCGAAATTCATACAAAAATTAAAATAGGAAGCAAGCGGATTGAAAATCCTTATACTTAATTCCGGCAGATTGCAAATCAGCCGGCACATTAGCTTTGTTGGTTCATATCGGTTGTACAGGCGGTTAAATGAAAAGTGAAATAACAATAATCCACAAGAGTATCGAATTTTTCACTCTTCACTTTTCGTTCTTCACTTAAACATGCTCCTTTAACCACTGAAAGTTTTATTTTCTCTTTTCCGGGTATGCATACTGTCTAATTTTTATACACCACTGTCCAAGTTTTAGACATGTACGCAAATGGGGTGTTAGTCTATCTTTCTGATATACCGTAAAATACGTTTTATGGCATAGTTTTGGCAGTTTAAATATTGTACAAATTAGAAAATTGCCCATAAAAGCACAACCTTAGTGTCTGCCGACTTGCAGTTAGCCTTGCATCCCGTATGCATACACATAACAGACGAGGTAATATTTAATCCATATCTTTCAAAAACACGATATGGAAAATCGTATATAAAAATATTGACAGAAAGAACAATAAAATTATAAATATGAAAAAACTTACAATACCAATTATCATGCTTCTTGCACATACAAAAGCCAATACACAGCAGATAAAAGGCAAGGTGGTAAAGAATCTATGTATGCCTATGGAATATTCCAGCATGGCACTGATAAAAACAGCTGACTCGAATCTGATAACAAGAGAACTTACGGACAAAGAAGGTAAATTCGTTGTAAACAACACTAAATACAACGATACTCTGACTGTGAGAACAACACCGCTGGGTTATGAAACGGCTTATGCCGACATACCGCTGAACAGAAAATCCTTATACTCAATTCCGGCAGATTTTCTGTTGAATTCAATTACTCGTACAAATCAAACGGTATATTAACCTTTGTGTCTACATATCAAATTGCACGGGTATAATTTAAATTGACTAAGGCAAGATAACAATACCAGTATTGTATGCCTTAAATATAACTTTCAACAAAAAAGATAATGAATTATGAGAACATTTGCTTTAATTTTTATATTAATACTAACGTCAACGTTGTACGCACAAAACAATACAATAGTTTTAGATGGAACCGTTCAGGATGATAAAAACAGGTCTATATCCAATGCGACAATAATTATTTCATCAAAAAACGACAGCAAGGCCACATTTCAGACAGTATCCAATAAAGAAGGCAAATTTAAGATAAAAAACATATCGATTGGCTACTACAACATGAAGGTATCCCATTTGGAATATGAGACCTATAATAATGATTTATCATTGAAAAAAGACACATCCACCAATGTGCTCCTCATGACTAAAGTTTCAGAAATGCTCGATGAAGTTATAGTCATGGCAAAATATTCAGACATAAAACCAAACGGAGAAACAAGTATTCGTGTGAAAGGAAACCCTCTTGCCAAGGGGAAAACTCTGTCTGAATTTTTACAGTTTATACGCGACCTTGATGTCTCAAACGATGAAATAAGTGTCCGCGGACGTAAAAACACGTTATACTATCTTGACAATCAGCCAATATCGTTTGAACAGCTGAAAAACATTCAGCCGTCAATGATAGCGCACATAGACATCATTCCACATGCGGATGCCTCCTACGGCATTAATGCAACAGGAGGTGTTATAAAGATATTTTTACGTGAAGAAGGAGGCGTTATTGGATCAGTTACACTTGCAGGTAAAGCAGACTACAATGGAATAAAAAGCACGAGCCCCATGGCTACCATTCTGTATAACCGCGGAAAATTTAGCGTAAAGAACTTTTTGTCAGGAGTTCCTTATAGCCGCTCAACATCAATGTTCGAACAACAGACAGAAACAGCACAAAACAAGACTGTTACTGATACAAAAAATAATAACCGTTTCAAAAGTTTGAGAGACAACCTTTCATTAAGGTATTCTTTCAATAAAGTAACGTGGCTTGATGTTTACGGTGGAACTGATTTCAGCTGGCTCCGCTCCGGCCAAAACAGCACGGACGGCAATAATATTCTTTCAACATCAGGGAAAAATAAAATTTCTGGATATAATGCCGGCATACAATATCAGCAAGGTTTTGGAAAAGACAGCCTCAACTATTTTAGATTACGTGCAGAATATTCAAAAAACAAAGAAAACGAGAATGCTGATTATTTATATAACGGCATTGCTGATAATGCTGCGCTAAAAAGCAATTCAGACCACTTTTCTGTGCAACCAATAGTACATTTTAAAACAACAGCCAACTCAGGCTTAAACATCGGATTGGAATATTACTATCTTATAGACAGACACGAAGACAATGGAACCACAACTCTTGGATATATTCCTACCGGACACTATACAAATAAAGGATATGATTATGGCGCATGGATTGATTACAATATTTTAATAAAAAAGAAATTCTATGTGTATTTTGCGCTACAATATCACGGCACACAGAACATATACAGTGATTATAGGTCGCCTGAGAATAGCACAAGGAGTTGGGAAGACGGTGTATATCCGTCGTTATTCGCACAATGGCTTATAAACTCAGCAAAAGGACGTTATTTGACATTCGGGTTTAAGCACTATTATTCATTACCCAATTATAATTACCGGATTCCTTCCGTCGTATGGCAAAGCAACAACCTTTATAGTATAGGTAATACAAATCTGAAGAAAGAGAACTTTTACAATATGGAAATATATTATTCTTTTAATTCAAACTGGCTTGCCAGTTATAATCTGACTTATTGTGATGACGCGATAAGAATCATGACCTATCAAGACGAAACCCGCAACGGGACTTATTATACAAAGCCAGAGAATAAGGGAATATCCGTAACTCATACTTTTAGAATTGGATATACAACTAAGCCATTTAAATTTTGGTATAACAAAAACGGATTGTATGTTACACTTACACATGAAAGTATGCCAGGAAAAAGCATAAACAATGCAAGCATATTTTTCAGAAGCGATAACAATTTCACTTTATGCCGGTGGCTGGATTTAACACTGGGAATACAGGCAGAGAACAAAGGTAAATCACTTGAATATGATTATAACGGCGGATTCTGGCTGAACGCAGGAGCATATATGTCATTTTTCAACAATAATCTAAATGTAGCATTAAAATGCAACCAGCTGATATACACACGCAATAAAAAAACGATATATGGCAGCGACTGGACTTCAATACAAAAGAACTTGTCACACAACACACAGATAAATCTGCAGGTTACATGGAACTTCAATGCAGGAAAGAAAATAAGAAATAAAAATCTACCTTCTGTAAACAGTATGCAAAGGAATGTACCAACATTGATGAAATAAAAATGAAAGACTTTAAGATATACCTTCAGAACGACGTGCAGTAGTGCTGCACAGCATGCCTGCGCATGATATGCAGCCAATATGGGGCAGATTACAGCTTCGACAGTCTGTCGAAGCTGTATTTCACCACGTCAGAAAGCGTGTCGCTTGCTATTAGGGTGACCCATATTTGGATCTTGATGGCAATGCACCTTGATGCCACCCTTCTTCCTGCTCGTCTTAGGATGCCGCTCGACACCCTTGAATATAGCGTTGGAGAAAAGACTTAGCGTTGTTGAATCGGTGATTTTCAGCCGTCTAATCCACTCTTCACCACCATTCCTACGGCTGTCCAACGAAATGTGTACTTTTACCCATGGTTAAATCTTTTTTTGTTTGGCGACTTCAAAAGATAACCAAAATGGCTGACATCATTCTAGATGCCAACCCTTAATTTTAATGGGTTATCGGATTGTTTACCGGACAGTAATAACATTAAAATAATGTAATTCACATCAAAAGCGGGTCAGGATAACTGAACGGCAGCATTTGTGAAGCCACTGTGGGCGTTGAACAAAAAACTCAACACGGCACAATACTTCACAAAATGTCGCCGCGATATTTTATCAACAGCAAAGACACCAAGCATCACACTGGCAATGACAGCGGCAGCAGCGACATCATATAGGTACAGTCTACGCTGCAATTGTCATTAACCAGAGGAAATTCACAATGAACGCCAAACTATGTTACGCACAATGCATGAGACATGGCACAATGCATCTACATGAAGATTTTTTATGTATGTCAGCAATATTAATCTCAGACAGAAACGACAAGGATGCTTACAATACGCAAAAAGTTAAACAGTTAAGACTAATTAACCAATAAAAACACTGACGTATCTCAATAAAATTTCATATATTTGCATTCTGATAACCCGCACCATGATATGGTGGGGTGTAGCATGTACTTTTGAAAAACAACTGAATAATATAAAAATATCATGGACATAGTTGAAAGATTTTTGAATTACGTAAGCTTCGACACACAGTCGGCCGAAGACAGCCAGACCGTGCCGAGCACAGCCAAACAGCTTGATTTTGCAAAATATCTCAGAGATGAACTCAAGGATGAGGGCTTTGATGATGTTGAGATGGACGACAACGGCTACGTTTATGCCACACTGAAATCTAACATCAAGAAGGAAGTTCCTACTATAGGTTTCATCAGCCACTACGACACGTCTCCAGACTGCAGCGGCAAGGATGTGAAGCCTCGCATTGTCAAGAACTACGACGGAAAGGACATCGAACTGTCACCGGGCATAATATCATCAACAAAGAAATTCCCCGAACTGCTGCAGCATGTAGGCGAAGACCTTATCGTTACCGACGGCCACACTCTGCTGGGAGCTGACGACAAGGCTGGTATAGCCGAAATAGTACAGGCCATGTGCTGGTTGCGCGACCATAAGGAGATTCCTCACGGCGACATACGCATGGGATTCAATCCTGACGAGGAGATTGGCATGGGCGCTCACCACTTTGACGTTGAGAAGTTTGGATGTGAATGGGCATACACAATGGACGGCGGCGACCTGGGCGACCTCGAGTTTGAAAACTTCAACGCTGCTTCTGCCAAGATAAACATCAAGGGCGTTAGCGTTCATCCGGGATATGCCAAGGGCAAGATGATAAACGCCAACCGCCTGGCTGCCGAGTTTGCAGCAATGCTGCCGGCTGACGAGACACCGGAGACAACAGAAGGTTATGAAGGATTCTATCATCTGCTGGGCATCGAGTCGAACATAGAGAACGCCAAGCTGTCTTATATCATCCGCGACCACGACCGCGATAAGTTTGAGGAGCGCAAGGCCTTCATCGAGAAATGCGTTGTAGAGATGAACAAGAAGTATGGCGAAGGCACAGTTACAGCTGACGTGAAAGACCAGTATTACAACATGAAGGAGATGATAGATCCGAAGATGCACGTTATCGACATCGTGCTCAAGGCCATGCAGGACAGCGGTGTGCCTCCTAAGGTAGAGCCTATCCGCGGCGGAACCGACGGAGCTCAGCTGTCGTTCAAGGGTCTGCCGTGTCCTAATATCTTTGCCGGCGGCGTAAACTTCCATGGACCTTACGAGTTTATTTCTGTTCAGGTTATGGAAAAGGCCATGCAGGTAATCGTGAAGATATGTGAGATTACGGCCGAATATAATGACTGATAACATATCGTGCGGCATGCGCGCACGCTTTGTCCTGCCGTTGCATGGCATAATTCATCCTGCATGCGGTATGGCCGGCGGCGACATGCGACAGTGGCATCATAAGCGGCACGTCTTAGCACATTGCGGTGTAAGGTGAGCCGCCACTTATACAAATACTTTTACAGGACTGAAAGCAGAATGTGGTTTTGTGTCTTGCCTGTATATAATCATGCAGGAGACAGTGTTGATAACTTCTGCTTTCAGCCCTGAACATTTAAACATATTGACAAAAACAGACAGTAAGAATGGGCGAACTTCCACACCTCGTGAAAGACCTGGCACTTATTCTTGTGGTGGCAGGCATAGTGACCATAGTTTTCAAGAAGCTTAAACAGCCGCTTGTGTTGGGGTATGTCGTGGCAGGATTCTTGGTAAGCCCGCACATGCCTTACATAATGTCGGTGGCCGACAGGGCTGACATCAGCACGTGGGGCGACATCGGCGTGATGTTCCTGCTCTTTTCGTTAGGTCTGGATTTCTCGTTCAAGAAGATACTTAAGATGGGCGCTTCGCCCATAATCTCCACGTGTTCCATCGTGTTCTGCATGATGATGCTGGGCATAGTCACGGGGCATCTGTTCGGCTGGAGCCGTATGGACAGCATCTTTCTCGGCGGTATGCTCGCCATGAGCTCCACCACCATTATATATAAAGCCTTCGACGATCTTGGCCTTAGGCAGCAGCGCTTTGCCGGACTGGTTATGAGCGTGCTGATACTTGAGGACATACTGGCCATTGTCATGATGGTTATGCTCTCGGCTATAGCCAACGGGTCGAATCCCGACGGAGGACAGATGATAGGCAGCCTGATGAAGATAGGCTTCTTTCTCATCCTGTGGTTTGTGGTGGGTATCTTCCTTATTCCGCTCATGCTTAGGTCAATGCGCAAGTTTATCAACAACGAGACGCTGCTCATCGTGGCTCTCGGTCTGTGCTGCGCCATGGCCGTACTGTCTACCAAGGTAGGCTTCAGCAGCGCATTCGGAGCATTTGTCATGGGCTCAATCCTTGCCGAGACTATAGAGGCCGAGCGCATAATAAAGGTTGTAGAGCCTGTGAAGAATCTTTTCGGAGCCGTGTTCTTCGTGTCTGTCGGCATGCTTGTCGATCCCGCCATTCTTGTAGAATATTCATGGCCGATAGTAACTCTTGTGCTTGTGATTATTCTCGGGCAGGTTATTTTTGGCAGTTTGAGTTTCCTTATCGGCGGCCAGTCGCTCAAGTCGGCCATGCAGTGCGGTTTCTCCATGGCGCAGATAGGCGAGTTTTCGTTCATCATAGCCTCGCTTGGTCTTTCGCTCGGAGTCATCGGCAAGTTCCTTTATCCCGTTGTGGTTGCCGTTTCTGTGATAACCACTTTCCTTACACCCTATATGATACGCATGGCCACCCCGGCTTACGGCATGCTCGAACGCCGTCTGCCCAAAAAGTGGATTATGGCCATGAACAATCTTACGCTTGCCAAGCAGACCACGCAGCCCGAGGCAAAATGGCGCACCCTGATAAAGCAGATGGTGCGCATCACGGTGATTTATTCCATACTCTCGGGCGCATCCATAGCCCTTATGTTCACCTTCTTCCTGCCTTTCGTGCGTCAGCTTCTGCCTCACTGGTGGGCAAATGCGGCATGCGGACTGCTCACGCTGCTGTTTATATCTCCTTTCCTAAGGGCTATAATGATGAAGAAAAACCACAGTGAGGAGTTTAAGGCTCTTTGGAACAGCAATCCCTACAACCGTCTGCCGCTCATTCTGACAATCATTGTGAGAGTGGCTGTGGCTTCGGCGTTTGTGTTCTATATATGCTATTATCTTACACGCTTCACCAATGCGCTGATGATAAGCATAGCGCTTGCCGCCGTGGCACTTATGATAATATCGCGCTCGCTGAAGAAGAGAAGCATAAAGATGGAGCGCTTGTTTATGCAGAACCTGCGTTCAAGAGAGATTGTAGCTGAGGTGATGGGCCGTAGGCGTCCGCTGTATGAAGGCCGCCTGCTCGACCGTGACGTGCATATCTCTGATTTCACCATACCCGAAGATTCTCTATGGGCAGGCAAGATGCTGCGCGAACTGGAGTTCAGAAACAGATACGGGGTGCACATCAGCAGCATATTGCGTGGCAGCCAGAGGATAAACATCCCAAACGGAGGAACAATATTATTTCCCGGAGACAACATTCAGGCTATCGGCAGCGACGACCAGCTTACAGCCTTCAGCGAGGCCTTGAACACAGAGCTGCATGATAAAGACCCGGAGATAGAGAAACGCGAGATGAAACTCCATCAGGTGGTGATAAACCGCAACGGCATCTTTGCGGGCAAGACGCTGCGTGACAGCGGCATACGTGATGTGTACAACTGTATGGTCGTAGGACTTGAGGAAGGCAAGGAGAACCTCTCGCAGATGGACCCGTCGCACAAGCTGCGTCACGGCGAGGCTATCTGGATTGTCGGCGAGCAGGACGACATAGAGCGCTTCTGCAGGGACAACGACCATGCGTCTGACTGCACGGCAGGCTGACCCTGGTTATGTTGCAAACAGCTATTGGGCTGGCAGGGCGGGCCAATGGCTTCTTAGATGCAAAAATGCATAACCGTCTAAGGCACAGATATATGTGCCAATGATGTTTTCATACTTGTATAAATGCCGGTGCAATAGGCATACGGGTGCACGTAAAACGTTAAATATTAAATAAAAAGGCGATTTTGGTGTGCTATTAGGTTTAATTTCTGTAAATTTGCACCCTGCATTATATGAGAACTAAAACCGTAATATTTGTATTGCTGTTTGCCTTCATATTTGTGATGGCAGACACCTCCTTGCCTTTGTTCAAGGAAAATGACAACGGGCGCGCGCAGAACGACTCTCTGAGTGTGGGCGACACTGTGTCGTCTGACTCCGTTCCGGCAGATTCGACAGATAAGTCAGGCGAGCCCGACACCACCAACATGGACTCGCTTCAACTCGCCATATATCACCATAACAAACAGGTGGACGACTCGATCAGGCTCGACAGCATAAACCGTAAGAAGTCGGGAGCGTTAGACGCCCCCGTAACCTTCTCGTCTGAAGACTCTATGGTCTATGATGCAAAGAGCAAGGTGGCGAGGCTATACGGCAACTCAAACGTGAAATATCAGAACATGGACCTCAGCAGCGACCGCATACAGATGAGCCTCGACAGCAGTCTGGTGCGCGCAACGGGTACTGCCGACTCAACCGGAGCCATATCCGGCACTCCTGTGTTCACCATGGGACAGGACAAATATGAGAGCGACACCATGGCCTTCAATTTCAAGACCAAGAAAGGCTTTATATATAATGTATATACTGAACAGGAAGACGGCTACCTGTCGAGCCAGCACTCAAAGCGCGACTCGAGCGGAGTGCTCTATCTTGAGCATGGACGCTACACCACATGCGACCAGCCTCACCCTGACTTCTACATAGCCCTGTCGCGTGCAAAGGTGCGCCCCGGCAAGGATGTTGTGTTCGGTCCGGCCTATCTCGTTGTGGCAGATGTGCCGCTGCCGCTGGCCATTCCTTACGGATTCTTTTCGTTCACCAAAACCCTTGTCGC
>OCPP01000284.1_pt1 | contig 39779 bp, 36 predicted proteins | sample 1538211 | NCBI WGS metagenome assembly OCPP01 (sample SAMEA2580193, study PRJEB22360) | human gut metagenome | biome: human gut; feature: human-associated habitat; material: faeces | place: Denmark | collected 2008/2010
CTTCTGTGCGTGCAGATCAGACGGTTGTACTGATCACAGATACGAATCTCAGAAGAATATACATTAAGAACTAAGACTTGACAAAATCAAACCAATACTCTATATTTAGCAGTGGAGATTCTATACCCAAAAACAGAAAACGTGAATGCGCAAATGAAGCTCAAACCCTTGTGGTTTGGGCTTTTTCTAATTTTGATAGAAACTTGAGAACAATAATTTTCAAAAAGTCAATTATCAATTTGTAATGTTTTTTGAAGGAAAAAGTTCACAAAAGCATTTAGGCAATATTTACAAATTTTTTGAAAAAGGAATAGTTTCGCAAGAGTAACAGAGTGGCAATCGAGTAATATCGGTTGCTTTTTTGTTGCCCAATTTTAGAAATTGTCGATTGCCCCAGGAAGAATGATTTCTAAAAATTACAAATTTGAAACCTTTGTTGATGTGCACAGCAACATCTTTGCTGAATATCTAAGCTCCGTTATCGCAAAGCTGCCCAAAGAAAATCCAGAATACCGTTCCACAGAGGAAAGGATAGAGGAACTCTACAAGGAGTATCCCAAAGTGATGGCAGTTTTGGATACGGAAAAGTCGAGTGATTTATCCGAGCAGGAGTGTAAGGCTTTGATAGAAGTTTTGGAGCTTCGGAACAGGCTCAGCGATATGCAGCAGGAAGCAATCTATTTCAGAGGGTGCTATGACAGCGTTGGGTATCTCAAAAAGGCAGGAATATTATAACCGAGAATGGGCGGCATTGGCGTGGAGCTGATGCCGTCTTTTTACATAGTAGTAGAGATAGAAAAAATTTAATCTATATGGTATGATAAGAAAAATACGTTGTGATACTGCTATGAATTTTAGCCGTTAAATGCACGAGAGGAATATTATATGAATGAATATTTGGAAAATCAATTAAATAAGTCGGTAGTTTATCAGCAATTAAAAGATAATTGTGAAAGGAATAATCAACATGAAGTATTGGCTCTTGTAGCGAAAGTTGGTACTTTTGCAGTTGAACGCCTAAAGACAGTGATTAAAAATATGCCTGAGTTCACCCTGCATGATGATACTCATATTTTTAATATGCTCACTATTATTGGAAAACTTATTCCGCAAGAAAACATGAGAAAATTATCTACGCCAGACTTATTCATGTTGATTGTTTCAGTATTCCTACATGATATAGGTATGGCTCCTGATGAAAAGCATATATTAGCATGGAAAAATCAACTTCCCGAGACAGAATATGACGAGGAATTAAAAGAAGAAAGAGAAAAATTTGCTCGTTTTCGTCTAACGTATACACATCAATTAGCTGACATTGAACGGCTTGAAGCAGAACAAGAGTTTTCGAAAGCGCAGCTTCTTGAAGATTATATTGTTACTGAATATATAAGAACAACTCATTCGATTCGTGCAAGGGAAATTATCGCAAAGTATTGGGCAGGGGAAATAGTATACCAAGATACAGATTTAACGGAGAATTTGGCAACGATTTGTTTTAGCCATAATGAAAGTTACACATATTTGCTCCAAATGGAAACCTTTAGAGTCTGTGGTCAAGATGAATACCTGTGTATTCCATTTGTGGCAACAGTATTACGATTAGCCGATATAATTGATTTTGACCCTAAAAGAACACCTTCTGTTCTGTTTTCTCATCTAGCTGTAAAAAATCCTGTATCGTTGAGTGAATGGAAAAAGCATCAAAGTATAAATGCATGGACAATATCGCCCAGAAAACTTTTATTTTCGGCTCAGTGCGAACACCCTGCAATTGAAGCGACTATTCTTGCTTTTTGCGATCAAATTGATGAAGAATTGAGGAATGGCACTGTTATTTTGTCTAATCTATCAGATGAGGGAATGGATATTGATGTGGAGGTCTATAAAATTCCATTACCACCTCAAGTAGATAGAAGAAAAATACAAGCTAAAAAAGATATAATATCAGGAAAGTCTATTTATCGTTACCATGACACAAAATTTTCATTAAGTAAGAAACAAATAATTGATTTGTTAATGGGAACTAAGCTGTATGGTAAGCCAGAAGTTGCATTGCGTGAATTGTTACAAAATTCTATTGATGCTTGTTTGCTTAGACAAAAACTCTCTGAGTTATGGGGGATAGAGTACACCCCTAAAGTTAATGTGTCATTATATACAAAAAATAATGTTGATTATTTGCGAGTAAGTGATAATGGTGTTGGCATGAACCAACATATAATTGATAATTATTACACCAATGTCGGATGCTCATATTATTCTTCTCGGGAATTTAGTGAGTTAATGGTTTCGTTCAAATCTTCGTTCACTCCGATATCTAGATTTGGTATAGGCATTCTTTCATGTTTTATGGTATGTGACTCTATGGAAGTGACAACTAGGAGAATTAGAGAAAGATTCGAGTGCGATGAAGCATTGCATATATCGATTGAAGGTTATGAAAGTCTTTTTGTTATTTCGGATTCTGATAAAAAAGAACCTGGAACGGATACTATATTAACATTACGTCCAGTGCATCCGTGGGATAGAATGAATGAAGAAGAATTTATGCAGTGTATAAAAGCCATTGTGCCAAATCCAGCAGTACAAATTGAGATTGAAACAAACAAAGGAAGCGAATTATACTCAAGTGATTATTTTGATGATTTAGATTTAGAACCTTTATTAGATTATTCTTGGAATAATACAAAAAATATCCGTAAAATAGATATTGATTTGACTTGTGAAGAGTATGGATTTAAAGGGAGAGGTTGTATAGGAATACTTACTAAAAATGGCTTGCCAGCAGAGGAAATTGAAATATTATCAAAAGATGTTGAAATTGATGGTGAGATTTATACCCTGTCTTCAAATATAAAATATAAAACTAATTGTATTACAGAAACATCAACAAGCATTTCAGTAGATGAAGACGGTGAAATTGATACAAATACATCATGGTCGGAAAGATTTAAATCCAAATCCTCATTATCTATACATGGAATAGAAGTTCCTTACAACTTGTTTCCTGATTATTCCAATAGGATGTCGAAAGCAGTCCTTAAAATACCATTTCCTTTTTCTTTTAGACTGGATATTGGTGTAAATAGTGACTTGAATCTAAATTCTGCAAGAGACCAGATTATTTATGATGAGAAGTGGTTGACTTTTGAAGAAAACTTATATCGAATTATTTGTAGAAGACTTAAGGATATTCTTTCGTCATCTGATTGGAAAATATTGAATGAAATAATCCAAAAAAATAATACAGACACGTTTTGCCGAGTTGCAAATAGCTTTGAGTGAGAAGTGAAAGTCAGTAATTGTTTTATCAAGGAAAAATACTTTGTCGCTGTTAATGTAGTCCCAAATTGCAAATTCCGCTTCATCGGATCACCGATTCCGCTAGCAACGGTTCAGTGTTTCCGGTCGTAACGGAACACTTTTCCACTTCGCCGGATCATGCATTCTTATAGAGTGTTATAGTTTTTTCGTAGTCATTATTTTTAGATTACGGAAGGAGGCATTTTTATGCAGGACTACAACACTATTATTGGTGCTATTCAGATGCGTCTGAATAAGTGCCCAAATCTCATAAATAAGCAGCCAGTCCGGTTCGATGTGACACTCACGCGTGCCTTTGTAGTTTCCTGTAAGGTCATGATCCCTGTATTTTGCATCCAGCGTACCGCCATTCGCCAGAATATCGATTACCTCAAACAGCTTATCAAGATTTTTATTTTACTTTTTGGCAAGCTTCAAATCCTTTTTAAACTGATTGGTAAACTGAATGTCGTATTTCATACGTCGAGAGCTGCCTTAAGTGCATCCATACTGGAATAACGCGGAGCAGAAGGATCCTTCATCATTTTTCTGCCTTCCTCAATGGCAGTGGCTGTTGTATCATTCGGTACTTCCAGTTTTAATTCAAAAGGAATACCATGCTCACGGATAGCGGTTCTCAGGAACATGTTTACAGCAGTTGTCATATTCAGACCAAGCTCATTGAAGATTTCCTCCGCCTGGTCCTTGATTGCCTTGTCTATACGAATATTTAAATTAGTTGTTGCCATACAGAACACCTCCATTCAAGTATAGTATACTCAAATGCGCGTCTAATGTCAACACATTGTCATTATATAAGATGCATAAATTCTGCTAAAATGCATCAAAATCCATCTGTGTAGCGATCTGCGCATAGCCTTTGTACTCATCATTGCTGCTTTCTGCGTACATATCGTTCACCATTCCGATTGTGAGTAAGTCAAGATCCCGGATGGAGATGCCGAGCTGTACGCAGCGAAGCAGAAACAAGGGTGTGGTCATCGGGCGGTCAGTTGCGTGAAGTTTTTTTTAGATTCTACATCCGTCTGGACATTTAAGCCCCAAAGCTCGATGATTTTCGGAAGTACCTGGTAGATGGAGAAGGTGCTGAACTCATCAAGCCATTCCTCCGGGCTGTCCGGGATAGAAGGATCTGCGTGCTTTGCCATGATGTAGGCGATGTTCTCGAACATCTCAAGAGAGAACATATCGAGGTGGGAGGAACCCTCATCCCCGTTTCCGACAGCTTTTCCCAGCACATCGAGATCCTTATAGATATCTCGGTGGAACTTGATGCGATAAATACGCGGAATGGCGGCAGATGCCTTGAAGGGCACCTGCTTTCCGTCAATCTCAATCTTCTGAATCATACTCATAATCCAATCACTCCTTTACTGCCTTCGCAGGCTTCGATGCAGAATGAGTTGCGACATTGCTCTCCGCCGCAGGCACATATACCGCCTTGTACCAATCAGCATAGGTGGTAGCATCCGTGGTATTTCCGGTCTTTGCTTTCACCATACCATTAGCAAGCGATACCGCCTTCAGAGACAGCTTCTCCGTCTGCACCTCCTTGGAATCCTCATTCGTCTTTCCTTCGATGCCGGGACGGGAAGCGGAGCAGTTATACAGCACATGACGAATGTGCTTCTGGTCGCCATCAAACTCGAACAGGAGCGCAAATGCTGCAAGCTCCACCTCGGAGTTTTCAATCAGCACTCCCTTGGAATCTAGTGTTTCCTTCAGTACGTCCGTGCGGAAGGACTCCGGAATCAATGCAACCGTTTGCGGAAATAGCTGAGCAGCTAAACACAATAGCGAAAACGCATTTTGATGATTAAAGGAGGCACTTCATTTGGCAAAGAAAAAAGATGAGATAACCATCCGCTCAAGCGCAGCGGAATACCTGACCTATGTTGCCTCTGTAGGTGATCAGCAGGACAGCATAGAGATGCGCTATGAGGATGAAAATATATGGCTGACACAGAAAATGATGGCCACATTGTACGATGTGGATGTTCGTACAATCAATGAGCATATCAAGAAGATTTATTCTGATTCAGAGCTTGAGGAAGTTTCGTAAATGGATAAACCAGATCGCCAAGGACTACACCATCAAAGGATGGGTCATGGATGACGAACGGCTGAAACGAGGAACGTATCTGACAGAGAAGTATTTCGACGAGCAGTTAGAGCGCATCCGTGAGATCCGTGCCAGCGAAAGAAAATTCTATCAGAAGATCACTGACCTGTATGCGACAGCCATTGACTATGATAAAAATTCTGCAACGACGAGAAGATTTTATGCGACCGTTCAGAATAAAATGCATTATGCCGTTCATGGACATACGGCGGCTGAACTGATCGTGGAAAGAGCTGATCACACAAAAGAGCATATGGGATTAACCACCTGGGCAGATGCACCGGAAGGAAAGATTAAGAAAAGTGATGTTAATCCTGCGCATGTTAATATTAATAAGGTTCTAAGGGAACTGGATATGGATATATTCAAGTCAAAGAATCAGTTCTTTATAGATGCGGCAACTTATTATATAGAACATTTTGGACGGGAAGCACTGATAGAACCGAAGGAAAAGAAAGAACCTCAATTTATATCAACTGAGGAAATGGCTGTCATAGAGGAGCGGATCAGACAGGAGGCAAGAGAAGAAGCAAGGCAGGAAGCAAACAAACAAAGAGGTTATGAGCATGGTTGGCAGCATGCTGGCAGCTATGCAGGCTAACAAAGGTGCAATATCTATCATACAACAGCAGGCAGATACAGATGATAATGCAGATTCGGATGATGATTTTTATGATGACGTTATTGCACAGAGCGCATTGAATTGGATGGAAAAAGATTGACTGCAGCAGTTAAAAATATTTGTGTTGTAAAAAGCAATACATGGTGGTACACTATAAGAAACAGGAGGTGCATACTATGGCAACAAAAACTGCAAATGTAACAGCGCGAATTCAACCGAATATAAAAGAGCAGGCAGAGGCAATTCTTGACAGACTTGGAATTCCTGTATCTGTATTCATAGATATGACTTACAGACAGGTTATTATGCGTGATGGAGTACCATTTTCACTTGATATTCCGGATAAACTTGTTACAAGAGATTCTATAACACAAGCTGAATTTGATACGATGATGCAGACTGGGCTTGCACAGGCAAAAAAGAACGATTCTGTATCTGTTGATGAGGCTTTTAATCAATTAAAGTCGGAGATATAGTGCATGAATGAATATGAGGTAAGGGTAACAAGGCTGGCATTAGAGCAGATGAAAGAGATAGTGCATTATATTTCAAATGATCTAATGGCACCGGATGCAGCAGATAATCTGCTTGACAAGATGAAAGCAGAGATTACTAAGTTGTCGAGTTTTCCGAAAAAACATGCCTTGATTGATGAAGAGCCATGGAGGACTGAGGGAGTACGCGAGATTGTTGTTAAAAACTTCCTGATTTATTATTGGGTTGATGATGAAAATAACAGAGTTCAGGTAACAGCAGTTATTTATAGCAGGAGAGACCAGATCAGGCAGCTAAGCAATATGGATATGGAGTAGTGGCTTAATCCATAAGGATTACTATAAAAGTATATAGTTGCAAATATATAAAACTGAATACACGCAATGAAAGAAGCAGATATGTGGAAATATTCCATGTGTCTGCTTTTTTTATGCCCTAAAGATAACAACAAGTATCAGTACACCAAAGGCGATCAGGGATTAGGAAAGCCGAATAAAATATATGTGTATGATTTGTTGAAAGCCGATAACGATAATTGGCTGCCAAAGCAATTTAAGCACAGAAAGGGCGGACAAATTAAGAAAGAAATATTATGATGATGCAAAAGAGAATGTAGCATTTGAGAGATGTGTGGATGTTGTGACATCGTTGACGGCGGTATTTCGATTGTATGAAAGCTATTGTAAAAAATGACGCAACATGACAATGGTAGAAATTGCAAAGCGGAACAATGTCAGTGAGAGGACGATTTATAGGTATAAAACAATATTTTCGTGGCAGGAACAGCGACCGTAAGGGAGCGAAAAGCCACGCCGTAAGGCGTGTTCGCCAGACCAGCAAAAGCGGGCTGGCCGGGGTTTGGGGTGGCCCCAACGAGCGTATCTGAATGCGCCTCAAAAAACAGTTTTTACATCTGTATTGTAATTCCAACAAGAAAGGATTCCTCACCGGGAACAAGATCGAGATCACCGCCATGGCCTTCAATGATTTTTCGGACAGAGGAAAGCCCGATTCCATGATCAGCAGATGTACCCTTTCGGGAGAGGAATGTTTTTCCCTCCTGCAAGGCCAGACCGTCGTAAGTGTTTTCAATCTTCAAAAAGTACATATTGCCTTTGGTTTCGCCTGCAATGAAAATGCGGTGCACCCCTTGCTTTTGGCGGCTGCACGCCTCAACGGCATTGTCCAAAAGATTGCCCAGCACCGTACACAGTTCCACATCGGTAAGCGGCATCTGATCGGGAAGATCGAGCCGCACTTGAAATTCTGTCCCTTGTGTCTGCGCCATGCCGTAGTAGTATTCAATCAGCGCATTTACAACGGGATTTTTGCAGAACTGGGCAGGGGAGTGCCCCGATGTTGCCGCAACCTGTTCCTCTACCTGTAACAGGAAGGAGCAGATCTCCGTCTGCCCACGTTCAGAGGCCATGCGGTCTATGGTGCGCAGATGGTGTTTGATGTCGTGAATCAGCCTTCTGTTTTCTGCCGCTGCTTCAGAAACCTGACGGCTGTACTCGATCTGCATAGAAAGCTGCCGGACGACCTGCTTGCGTTCTTCCTGAAAAATCAGGCTGTTTCCATACCCCTCTACCACATCGCGCCAGAGGGAATAACCGATGGCGGCTGCTATGAAAAAGCTGCCCCATTCCACAAACCAACCGCCGATAACCGGCTCATAAACCGGCAGAAGGCGATCCCATATAAAGGCGCAGGTTGCGGCTGCCGCAGCATAGAAGATCGGCCTGCTCCGTTTTTCTCCTCTGTGAATGGCAAGCACAGCGATGATAAGCAGATAGAGTGCAGATGCCACCTTATAACAAAAGACCGATGCAGAGAAGAAACGAATCGCTCCAAGGGAGAGATGGGAAGCCATCATGCCATACCCAAACGCATATACCAGGAACGCAGCGCCCACCCCATTACTGATGGCCGCAGGCAGGAAGCCCGGCCTGCATATCCGGTTTTGCAAAACTACGATCAGCCAGGTAACCAGATAGATACAGAACAGTTCCATCGTGTACCAGGGGAATATGGGAACAGCAGCCAGCATATGAAGCACAGGATAGGATGACAGGCCGCACATGGCAAGGCAGATCAGTCCGAACAGGGATGTATTGTTCTGTTTCATCCGGCGGCTGAAATAAAAGGACAGCAGCGCACAGACAAAGGTAACCGTACAGCCAAACAGGCAGAATGCAAACCGGATTCCTCTGGTTGTATTTACCGCCAGCATCGTTCCGAAAGCAGGCGGATAAACAATCCCTCCGTAAAAGTGGTCATAGTTGCTGACCGCTATGGTGAGTGTGAACGGTTTTCCGCCATGAAAAGTGACCATGCGGTTTTGAACCAATGGTGTCCCCTGTGCAGGTTCCCCCATTTGCAGGATCAGGTCATGATCCAGATAAAGGTTGTAAGCAGAAAACACTTCCGGGATTTCCAGTGCATACGCTTCCTTCCGTTCCGGCAGGAAGAATGTCATCTGGTAAGTCCCGCAGCCATAGGGAGAAGGGTTTGCAGGGCTGGAGAAATTGGTCTGCGCTCCAATGGAAAGGTAGCGCATATAATGGCTTTCATCCCGTATTTCTTCCGGGGTCAAAAGCGCGTCAGGATAAAACGCCCAGCCGGATACCAGAAAGCGCACCGGTGACTTTTGAAGTTCTTCCTCAGAAAGCGCCAGAATCCCATTTGCCGCCTGAATGGTGTCCTGGCTATATTTATTATTAAACTGATACAGGCCAAGAAAAAACAGGGATGAACACAGGCAGACCATACATAAAGCGGCATATTTTTTTACCACAGAAGATACCATCTTATTTTCGCCTCCTCCTTAGGAACAATTCACCGGCAGACAGAAGAAGCAGACAAGCCGGAATCAAAAGGAGTATGGGCGACCGGCTATGCTCAGTGTCGGCGGCATGTGCCAGGGAAGCGGTATCTTCCTTTACTGCAATGGTGTAAGTCCCTGTATGGCTGATCTGAAAGGAAGCGGCTTTCGCCGCATCGTCATAGCCGATCATGGGAATTTCCACGCCGCTTTCATCACCGAGGAACAATGTGCCGTCTGCCGGGTCATTTGGATAGGGCAGCATGACAGAAACATCCGGCAGGGAGTTGAGCACAGTTCCGTTGATGGAAAACGAAAAAGAAAAACCGCCGTCCGTATCCTTTTGGATGATGACTTCAATCTGATCTTCGTTTTGGATACCCTCCGGCAAGGCGTCTTTGGGTATGCTGATGGTGATTCCCTGTTTGGAAAAGACGGCTCTTTGCTCCCCTGTTTGCAGCATCATCAAAAAGCGTGTGCCGGAAATCCGGTCGGTGGTTTCATCGAAGAACTCTGAAAAAACAGGTTTTTTGGAATCCGCACTTTCCGGGGGAACGCTCATAATGCTTTGCACCGGCTCTTTCCTGTTTTCCGAAAGCTTCCGGGCAGGATTGGGAGCGGTAAGCTCTGGAGCGCCGGCAATCGTCTGCACTTTGGGGGGCTGCTGTAAAGCGGTATCTTCCTCTGGCTGACCTGATACAACGGGCGCTTCGATTTCCGGTATGGCCGGTTCATCGGAATCATCTTTTCCATCCCGGGATGGCTCGGAAGGCTTGTGGGATGGTTCATGATCCGCAGAATCATTTTCTCCGCTGACCGAAGGTGTTTTTTCAGAATCGTTGGAATCTATCCCACCGCCATTTGTTGCAGGCGATCTTGAAGGCTGCGTAGGGGGATTGTCTGTGAAACCGTCATCCTGATCGTCGGTATGTTCGGGAGGCGGCTGAATGATGGTATCAGGTGGATTGCCGCCTGCATCACCTCCGTCCCGGTCGCCATCGTGATACCCTTCAAGGACAATTTCATCTGCGTAGGTAAAGGACAGGATGCCGGTCTGTCCGCCGTCATAATCGACCTGAAGGCGGTAACTGCTGCCCGGCGTCAGCAGACGGGTGGCAATAGAGAGCATTTCCTGACCCACATAAACGCCACTTTCCAGACGGTTCCATGAACCGTTGTTTTCGGACAGCCATACGCTGATCTCATCCAGTTTCCCCGGCGGTGTGACCCAGGGAAAATGAAGGTTTCCTCTGGAAGCCAGAAAGCAGTTAATGTCCGGTCTGCCTGAAGCCTGTACAGAAACAGGAATTGAGATTTCAGGGAAAGCAATTCCCTCTGCAAACGCAGTGTTTTCCGGTGCGGTCAGCTTTCCCATGGCATGGTACAGTCCCACAGTATTCAAATCAATACCGGAAAAATCCCATTCCACCACAGCGGTGCAGCTGGTTCCATTTTCCGTATAGCAATCCAGATAGTAAGGGGAAAAGGCAAACAAATTTTCCAGCGTTTCGGTTTCGCTGCCCTGTTGAACCGCAAACGCGTCCGTATAAGGATACCATTTCTCTATGGAAGTAATGACAGCAGGCGGCATTTCTTCCACCCGGACGGAAATCTGAAGCTCCTGCAATACAGTTTCACCAAAGGCATACCCCTCCGGCAGTTCAATCCGGCCTGCTGCGGTATATTCGCCCGGAGTGGTCTGGTCAATGGCCGAAAAATCCCATGCGACAGAAAATGTTTCCTGCCGGATTTTTTCACCTGCTGTTACAGTGGCGCAGACGGTTTGATACTGAAGGGCCAGCTGATAAATTTCCTCCAGGTCATCATCAGACGGTGTGGTTCTAAGGGGCAGGGTGAAATCTGGCAGGGAGCGCAGTTCGCCTTCATTTTGTATTTCTGTGACAAAGACGAGGGATACTTCTTCCGGTGCTTCCGGTGTTTCCGGGGTTCCGCTATCCAGTGTCTCCGAAGCCTCGCTTTCTAAATCCGGCAGAATCTCCGTTCTTTCATCGGCATTGGCTGGGGTTGCAGTTTCATCGGCAAATGCGGGGATACTGCCGGTGAAGCAGAGGAGGCAGGTCAGACAGCCCCCCAGAATACGCCTGTGTATTTGCTTCATTCTCATACGATACCCCCCATTCCAGAGAAAACATATTGACGGTAGGCTTCCCGCAGCTGTTTTCCATTGCGGAGAGCAATCGGAAGATTCTCCCCGTTTATCAAACGGAAGGTCTGACTGTCAACCTGGCTGATATAATCCATGTTGATTAAAACGCCCCGGTAGCAGGGCAAAAAACGCTTGTCCTTCTGCAATGCGGCAGTGACCTCCTGAAAACCTCCGCTTACCGGTATCACGCGTTCCGCCATATGAATCCGTGTCATACGGTTTTGATAATCTATGTATAGAATCTTCTCTGTGGGAAGTTCCAGCTTTTGACGGTCAGCCATAACCGAAAGTGTCATCACTTCATAGGGCGGTTTTAGCTGGCACAGCTCCATCGCTTCTTCAAATTCTGCCTGATGGAGCGAAAGCGGCTTCAGCAGATAATAGCTGGCGGACAGGCTGTACCCCATCCGGGCATAATCTTCTGTAATGGTCAGAAAAACGATCTTACAGAGCCTGTTTTTCTGGCGCAGCCCTCTGGCGGCCTCTATTCCATCCATGTTCTCCATATAGATGTCCATAAAGACAAGCTGAAAATTGACCTGGGCGGCAGCTTTCAGAAAATTCTCTCCGTCCTCAAATTCTGTCAGCGTATAGTCCAGCTGATGCTTTTTCATATAATTTTCCAAGCAGGCAGACAGTTCTTCTCTGTCCTCTGCTCTGTCATCCACAATCGCGATCTGCATCGTACCATCTCCTTTGCACAATAATCCAATATGAGTATAACATAAAACCGCAGGAAAAAACTTGCGTCTTAAACAGGAAACCTGCGTCTTAAACAAAGTCGGTTGTATTTCTCTTGACAAGATGCTACTCTAATTATACTACCAGACTTTCCGATGAGAAGGTCTGGTTTTTTAATTTTTCTTTTCAGGAAAGGAGGCCCGGTATGAAAATCGCACTTTGTACGGAGCTGAGAAATGTGGAATGGTTTGAAAGCAGGCTGCGCTCCCTTTTTGATGGGGATGGGCAGCTTGTCATCGACGAGCTATGGAATGAGAAGCAGCTATCTCAGGCACTGCGGCGGAGCCGATATCATGCGGTTGTCATCGCAATGACCGGGGCAAGGGGATTGGAGGCTGCCATTCAGGCAAAGCAGCTGGCACCGGAAGTACCGCTTGTCTGGTGGAGTGATGATGAAAACTTCGCCCTGATCGCGTATCAGCTTCATATCCCGGCATTCCTCTCCATAGATTGTAGTGATCAGGAGCTATATGAGGCGATGGCGCCCATCAGGAAACGGAGGTATGGAAATGCGAATTGCGCTATGCAGTTATAGCCAGAAAGAAAAAGAAACCGCTTTGCTGATGAAGCTTGGCAAAGTAGACCGCTTTGACAATGGCGTATTCTGCGTCTATGCCATGCAGCGGGATGGGCCTTATGACGCTGTGGTAGTCATGGAGGACGGAGCCAGGGGGATGAATTTCTGCATGAGCATACGAGGGTACAGCAAGGATGTCCCTCTCCTATGGATCAGCGATCAGGCAGAATTTGAACCCCAAAGCTGCAGGATGCGGGTAGATGACTTTTGGGTGAAGCCTGTGACGGAATATCAGCTGCGGGAGGCAGTATCCCAGCTGCTTCAGAAAGCAACGAGAAGGAACGAACAACGTGAGGAGGATGAATAAAATGAAATGGAAATGGAAATGGAAACGGCCGGCCGCATGTTTACTGGCGGCGGCAATGATTTTTACGATGCCGGGAGTTCCGGCATCTGCGGTGGAAACTGATGTGTCCGGTGTGTCCGGGAATGCTCCGGCGGAGTGCAGCTGCGAGACCCACTGTGAGCAGGGGGCGCTCAATCCCGACTGTCCCATCTGCTCTGCGGAAGATGCAGACCTCTCTGCCTGCAAGGGAACAGAGCAGGCAACGCCCCTGATGGCAGCTGCGGCAAGCACTGAAGGAACCATCTCCGGCGATGTTACCTGGGAGAACCAGACCATAACTACCCCGGTGAGACTGACCGGCGACACAACAATCACGCTGAAAGGCGAGAATACCATTACGATTTCCGATACTGCTGAGCTCTCCGCTCTGGAAATGGATTATCGTAGTCTGACCATTCAGGGAAGCGGCAGTCTGACGGTCACTGTTCCTGACAGGAAATATGGTATTGCGGATTCCGCCTACAGTGACACCGCCGGCGGGAAGCTTACCATAAAAGACGGGGCAAAGATAACCACCAACGGCGGTCAGTACGGCTTGAGCGCTAAAACCATCGTGATTGAGAGTGGAACGCTGAATCTAAATTCCGGTTGGGGTATTGACACTGCATCCCTGACCATGAACGGAGGAACCCTTTACGCCACCGGAAAATATGGTGCGATTTCGAATAGTTATGGAAAGGCCCGAAACATCAACAGCAACCTGACCGTTCTGTATTCGGAAAATCAGAATGCAAACACAGACGATATGTCGGTCGGCACAGCGGACGATACGACAAAAGAAGGGGACGTCAAGACCATCTATATCGCCCAGATGGCGCCCCGCGCAAGCCTGACCGTCGGCGCGCAGCAGGGAACCCTACAGGAAAGCTTAGGCCGTCAGACGGCGACCTTCTCCGTGACCGGCAGCAAGGTCAAGATGGATACCCTGAACGTGGAATTGGAGGGCAAACCCACCGGTCTGACGGTGGAAAAATCCGCTGACAACCAGACCATCACCGTTACCGCCGACAGCACCGTTAAGGAGGGCCGCTATAAGCTGAAGCTGACCGCAGACAGCGAAAATGGTTTCTCTCCCGCTAAGGCAACCGCCACCGCAACGGTCACCGTCGCCGCCGCGCCCAGAAACCCCATTACCATAAAAAAGCAGGCGGAGGTCGTATATGAGAAATTAGATGGGGAAAGTGTAGCGGTTGTCGATGTCAGCGCCTCTCTGGAAAGCGGTCAGTCCGGTAAAATCACCTATCAGTGGTATGTGAACGGAAAAGAATTTCAGGGCACAGGCAGCGGCAGTTATAAAATCATCCTGACCCAATCCGACCTGACCCAAGTGGAGGGCAGGAACTGGGAGTACAGCGGCCAGGTCTACTGCAAGCTGTCCTATAATAACTATACCGTAAATACAGACACGGTCGCCGTTACCGTTAACACCTGCCCCCATGCAAAATACACCCACGATGGCAAATGCCAACAGTGCGGCGAACCGTGCAGCAAGGATGTGCTCTTTATTCGCAACGGTATCCCCTATACGTTTGAAGGCGATAACCCTGATGTTGGGTTCATTCTGTTCTCCGGCGGAACCGCTTATTTTGTGCGGGATACTAACGCAACCTTGAAAGCGGGGAACGGCGAGCCGGCGAACAAAATGGACATTACGCTGGATCTGCAGGGCCACAAGGTCAAGACGCTGGATCTGCAAAATTTCCCGTACAAGAGCGTTACCATCAAAAACGGCACGATAAATGACATTGCCACCAGCGCCCCCGCGGTGTTGATATTAGACAGCGTTACAACAAGCGCGGGCACCCTTGATAAACTGTTTACCCTGACGGTAAAGGGCAACTGCGTGTTTCAGCATCAGGTGAATTTCCTCGGGAAAACCCAGCTCCAGGGCGGCACGTTCCAAGGTGGAATCAATGCAGCACTTGGTGAGGAGGCCCTGGCTCTGCTGGCAGACGGATATGCCTTTGCAGACGCTAATAGCAACGAAATTTTGAACGTTTCCAATGTAGATATTGCGAATAGAGCGGTCAAGGTGGTCGCGCATACCGACCAATATCAGAACGGCAAATGCGCCTGCGGCAGAATCTGCGACCATGCGGGCAAGGTGGACAGCGCCGGTTACTGCAAATTCTGCCATGCGCTGGTGGAGGCATTTGAAACCGGCGGCAAGCGATACACCAGTCTGGAAACAGCGCTGGCTGCCGCGCAAGACGGTGACACGATCACGCTGCGGGGGCCTTTGGACATCGAGAACGCAGAGCCTATCGAAATCAGCAAAAATATTATACTGAACTTGAATGGACACACCCTGAGCAAATCCCGTGAGGAGGCGCTTCTTTGTATCCTCGGCTCCGATGTAGCCATAACAAACGGCAAGGTGCAAAGCACCTGTGTCTCCAAGTCCGCTAATGCGGTGGAAGTTGGAAAATTTGACCACACAGGCGCAAAGCTGACGCTGGACAATGTCACCCTGGAGGGAAGCGTAGGCGGCGGAACTGGCGTCCGTGGATTTGGGCTTTTCTTCCTTACCGGGAACGAAGCCGTGGTAACGAGCGGCACGTTCACCGGCGGCATCTACACGGAGGGAACGCTGAGCATGTCCGGCGGCAACGCGGATCAGCTGAAATTGGGATATAATAGCAATATTCGTGTGACCCTGTCCGGCGGCTCCTTTAACAGCATCAAAATCCCGAAGAACCCAGATTACCAGTCCCTGCTGGCAGAGGGCTATGCCTATCGGAAGCAAGACGGCGCATTGGTCAAACTGTCGGAGATGAATGAGAATACTGCCGTAACTGTTGTGAAGTGTAGCCACCCGGATGAGCATTCCGGCGGGAATGTCTGCCCCTACTGCGGCTATGCCGCTGAGGTAACAAAGACGGACGGCAGCATTTCCTACCATCGGGCGGCAGACACGGCCATCGCCGCAGCCAACGGCGGTACAGTGAAGCTACTGGCAGATGCAGGCGAGATCACCATCAGCAGCCCGCTCAAGCTGAATCTGAACGGTAAGACGGCGGCAAAGCTGACCGTCACCGGAGATGTCACGCTGGCATCCCTCCTGCCGGAGGGCTACGCGTTCAAGAGCGGCAACACCTGGATAACCGACCTTAGCAGCATGGAGCTGACCAATGTTTCTATGGCCAAGATCACCATCAAGAGCATGGACTATCCGACAAAGATGAGCATGACTTATGGCGGTACGGGGACGCTTCTTGTCAATGTAAAGAAGGAAACCGGCACTGGCGCTGTAAGCTTCCAGTGGTACAAGGTGGAGGACGGCAAAGAGACAGCAGTTGGCGGTGCGACAACAAAGAATCAATTTGATCTTTCTGCACAAAAGCTGCCCGCAGGCAATCATACCTTCCGCTTTTTGGCCACCTGCGACGGCTACGAGAAGATGAGCGAGGATATTGCTGTGACGGTACAAAAGGCCGACATCAGGTCAATCACGCCTCCCACAGCGCAGGAAAACCTGACCTATACCGGCCAGGAGCAGGCGCTCATTACCGCAGGCAGCGTGGCGAACTATGGCACTATGCAGTACAGCCTGACCGAGAACGGTACATACAGCCCGGACATCCCTACCGGCACCGATGCCGGAGCATATACCGTGTGGTATCGGGTGATTGGCGATGAAAATCACAACGATACCGCACCCACCAGCGTGGCGGTCAGTATTGGAAAGAAACCGCTGACGATCACCAAGGTAGCGTGTGCGGCCAAGATCTACGACGGCACGACAACCGTGGAACCCACCAGCGTGATCTTCGACAACGTGACCTTGAACCGAGGCACAGACTACACCGTGACCGCCAGCTTTGACGATGCCAGTGTGGGCAACGGCAAGAACATCACTGCCAGAGTGACCCTGATGGGGCAGACCGCGAAGAATTACGCCCTGGAGCAGAGCAGCTTCCCCACGACTGGCAGCATCACCAGGGCCGCTGTCCCTGGCTTTACTAAGGAAACCGCGCTGACCATTGTAAACGGCCACGCGAACACCTACACAGTGGCCCTCCCCGCCCTGCCCAAGCTGGAAACGCCCAAAAAGTATGGTGCACTCACCTATGAGATCCGCGAAATCAAACTGGATGGCAGCTACTACACCAGCGGCGCGAAGGTGGAAAACGGCAAGCTGACCCTGCCGATTCAGAAAAATGACGTGAAAACCACCGGCTCTGTGGGCACAGTGACCGTAGTAATCAAGAGTACAAACTATGAGGACATCACTCTGACCGTCAATGTCAATGCGACCAACAAGCTTCTCCCTACTGTTACGGCACCTACGGCAAACGCCCTGACCTACAATGGTACAGAACAGGCACTGGTTACAGCAGGCAAGACCACTGGCGGCACGATGCTCTACCGGCTTGACGATTCCAAATGGAGCGAGCAGATCCCCACAGCGAAAAATGCCGGGGAATACACCGTTTGGTATAAGGTTCAGGGAAACGCAGAGTACGCAGATGTGGCAGAACAAAGTTTGACTGTGACCGTTTCCAACCAGCCTTCCGGCGGCGGAGCATCCGGTGGTGGCGGCGGTGGCGCAGCCCCGGCTCCGACACCGGATGATGCGGATGTCATCACAGTCAAAGAAGACACGAAGGACAATACGACCTCCAAGCCGGGTGCGGAAACCGACACAACTACAACAACCAAGACGACCGTCAAGAATACGACGACCGAAATGACCAAGAACGAGCAGGGTCAGGATGTTTCCAAGACCACAGCCAGCGTTTCCAAAGACCTCGGTGACAAACTGCTCGATCAGGCGGTTTCCAATAAGTCCGATACGATCGAGATCACTGTGAAGTCCAGTGACGCGAATAACGGCAGCGGCGCAGGCAGCACAGGCGCGGCGGACAGCGTGAAAGCAACCGAAGTCGAGCTGCCAAAGGCGACCGTCAACGCGATCGCCAAGGACACGAACGCCGACCTTGTCATCAAGACCGACAACGGCGAAGTCGTCCTCGACAACAAGACCTTAGAAACGATTGCAGGCGCAGCCAAGGGTGACACCGTAACCATCGTGGTGGGCGAAAACACCCAGCTCAAGGAAACGCAGAAACCGGCGGAGAAGATCGTCGGCAAGAACGGCACGCTCTTCGACCTTGTCGCGAAGATTGGCGAAAAACACCTGCATCAATTTGAAGGCGGCAAGGCTTATGTGATTCTGCCGATGCCGCAAAAACTCAAGGGCAAAGACATCCTCGTGATCTACATCGACGACAACGGCCTCTGCAAGATCCTGAACCACAGCGTAGTGAAGATCGGCGCAGAAGATTACATTCGCTTCACGACGACCCACTTCTCGACCTTCGCAGTCGTCGACAAAGACGAAGCAGAGCGGTTAATTAAAGAACAGAACGCCGCCCACGTCAAAGAACTGATGCAGAGCGCGAAGTTCAAAGTGACCACCACTAAGACGAGCAAGAAATCCGTCAAGGTACAGGTCGCAGCCAAGAGCAGCAAGACCATGATCTCCGACATCAAGTCGCTGGGCTACACGGTCAAGTACCAGTTCTATCGCTCGACGAAGAAGGACGCAGGCTACAAGCTGCGCAAGACAAGCAGCAAGAACAGCTTTATCAGCACCAAGGGCGCGAAGGGCAGAAAATATTACTACAAAGCCCGCGTGTTGGTCTATGACGGAAGCGAACTTGTGGCTAAGAGTGCACTCAAGCAGTGCAGCTATGGCGCAAGACGTTAATGCAAAACTGATTTTTTGCTAACAGAATATAGAATTTTTACTTAGGGCTGACTGTAACAGGTCAGCCCTATTTCTTTGATGGGACAAAGTGTGATTATAAAGCATAAAACTCCAATAAAAATGTGAAGAGTGATTCTATGGAACGATTTATCTTAAAAAAGTTGCTGGATTGGAAGGATTCTCCCTACCGCAAGCCTTTAATCTTGAAGGGCGTACGTCAGGTGGGTAAGACTTGGATTCTAAAAGAGTTCGGCAGACGCTGTTATGAAAATACAGCCTACTTTAAACATGGATCGGCAGTCCTGCAATGGACTCCGAAAGAATTCTGACACAGGTGTAGACTGCAGTCATCTGCATGGCATTTCGTTCATTGACGGCTTTGCCAGAGTTGCTTCCACCAAAGAGAAAACGATAGGCGCTGCCATTGGTGCTGTTGGTGGGCTTGTCTCTGGAATGAAATAGCCCCGATAAAAATCCCATAAATATTCCTTTCTGCCTTAAGAGGCGTATAAAATTCAAAGTTACGTCACAAAATAATTTGCGCAAATGCTTGCAATTGCAAGCAAAAGCGAACATAATAAAGAAAAGGGAGGCGATACTATGGCAAATACATCCGCTGTTTATGCAAGAATAGATACGAATCTCAAGGAGAATGCTGAGAGTATTCTTTCTCAGCTTGGCATTTCTCCATCCAGTGCAATTCAGATGCTTTATAGCCAGATCGTACTGAAAAAAGGTATGCCGTTTGAATTGAAACTTCCTTCTTCTAAGCCATTAGCTGTTGGTGCAATGACCAGAGAAGAACTTGATGCAGAACTCCAGAAGGGTGTTGATTCCATCAAAGCAGGAAAGGTATATTCTGCAGATGAAGTCGACGCGGTACTTGCAAAGGAGTTTGGCATATGACGGATAGCTACAATGTCGTCTATTCTGTAGATGCACTTGGTGATTTACGTGAAATCTATTCGTATATTGCGAATGAACTTCTTGTTCCGAAGACAGCCGCAGCTCAGCTGGGGCGCATACGAAAGGAAGTTCGTTCATTGGATTTTATGCCAGCTCGTTATACGTTAGTTGAATGGGAGCCTTGGCATTCGATGAAAATGCATCAGCTTCCGGTAGACAACTTTATTGTGTATTATCTTGTCGATGATAAAGAGAGGACAGTTCTGCTTCTGGGCAAGTAGCTCGGTATTGCCTGGATCCAGTTTCAGGAGCTTCTCGACATCCTTGAGCTGACTCTGCGTATTCTTGATTTCTGAATTGACACCCTTTAAGTCACTCTGAAGCTTGGTAGTATTGCCACCGATCTCGACCGTGATACCCTTAATTCTACTTCCCGCCATAACGCACCTCCTCCCTGCAAAATGGGCATAAAAATTGCCCGGCATTTCTGCCGAGCATAAAGAAAGCACCGATCAGATTTCTCCGACCGATGCTAATAAACTGCTATTCTATTGAGATTTACAAATTGGAAGCTGCCATGCAATTATTTGTCATTTTCCAAAGAGGTAATGATTGCAGCCCCCATTACAACAATTGAAAGAATTGGACCGAGCTGAGGCCAATTCATTATTTCGGCTCCAAATACTGTGCCAAGGTATCCCAAGATAATAGCAATAATGGAAGAAATAGCTGCTTTTTTCATTTATTCGTACTCCTTTGTTAACTTCCGATTTTGAGATTATTTCTTAAATAGCTCAGAATGTGAACCAAGGCGATAAAGCATCAAAACAAGAACACCTCCATTCAAGTATAGTATACTCAAATGCGCGTCTAATGTCAACACACTGTCATTATATAAGATACATACCTAAAATGAAAAAGATGCAATTTCTGATTTTTATGGTATACTGGGAATAAAATGATGTGATCGTTTATGCATACACAAAACAGAAAGGAGTCTGCCATGGATATAACAGGAGTAGGAAACCTATCATGTTTATATAATTATGGAATTTCGGACAGCGATACCAGACATGTCACAGGAAAAGAAAACTGCATCGGAAGCGTAGATGAAAATGGGAAACAGAAGGAATGCCAGACCTGTAAAAACCGCAAATATGTCGACGGATCAGATGAAGCAAATGTATCGTTTAAGAGTGCCGCGCATGTTTCCTAAAAAGATTTAAAGGTAACCGATGGGATAAAGGCGCGGGAGGATCATGTGGATATGCAGGTGTAGACGATGTATGTAGTTAACACTGACTAACTGGTATAACAGCTGTTGCCCTGTATGCACCAGTCAAAGTTGAAAATTGCATAAATGGCAGAAATATGTTACCATAAACATAGACTATTGATAGAAGGTATATGGAGTGGAAGCGATGGAAAAACAGGAATTTTGCATGGAAAAATCTCAGATATTTCAGGAGATGATCAGTCGTATTTCAAAATTATCTCAGGACAGTTATTTAATGGTTACTGATATGCAGCATAATTTAACATTTGTTCCAGAAAGTACTGCAGAATTTCTGGGGATTCCATCGGGATGGTGTGAAGATGGATATAAAATAGTGCTGGAAAAGAGCGTACACCCATATGACTGCCCGGAATATACGGAAGAGATGAAAAAACGTCTGCGGGGGATCAATCTGGAGAACGATCTGTACATCCGTATGGGAAAAAACAAAAAGTATGTGATGACGCAGATTATAACGGATATGATTTTAGAGCAGGGCAAAAACAGATATTTTATTGTTCTGCTTCGGAATCAGAATGTGATTCCGGAAATTGATCCGTTGACGGATCTTTATGGTCAGGTCAAATTTGAAAAAGATATTGTGGATTATATTCAGCAGGGACGAAAAGTAGCTGTTTTGGAAATTGAAATTGATCATATGAATGATATCAATATATTGTACGGAACAAATTACAGCGACCGGATTCAAAAGGTTCTTGCATACCGGTTTATTTACATGATGGATGCAGATAAAGCAGTTTATCGTATGGGAAATTCCAATTACGCATTTATTTTGAGGGATGCCAGCCGTGAAGAGGCTGCGGCATTTCTGGAGAAGATTCGTGCGCGGCTGGAGGAAAGTGTTGTCTTAGAAAACAACCATTTTGACCTGAAGATATATGCCAGTGGGATAATTCTTGATCATTATGAGGGGGAAATTTCCACGGTACAGAGTAAGCTGGAATATGTTTTAGGAAAAATGCGTACCAGACGGGATCATAAGTTAATGTTCTTTAATGATCTGGTACAGATCAATGGGGACGTGGATCTGGATCTGATGAAGGTAATTCATCAGTCTGTGCTGAACCAATGTGACGGATTTTATGTGGAGTATCAGCCTGTCGTACATGCACAGACAGGAGAGATTGTCGGAGCGGAAGCACTGGTCCGCTGGAAAAAGGAGCCATATGGTATTGTGCCACCGGGAATGTTTATTGACTGGCTGGAAAGCAATCCATGTATGTATGATCTGGGAAATTTTGTTTTGAAACAGGCATTGACGGATGCTGTGGAGTTTCGAAAATCAAATCCGGATTTTTTTATTAATGTCAATATGTCCGCAAAACAGCTGGAAAGGAAAACGTTCTGTGGTGTTGTCATGGCATTGTTGAAAGAAACCGGTTTTCCGGCGGGGCAGTTGTGTCTGGAACTGACAGAGCGGTGTAGAAGCATGCCGGTCAGCGTTATGGAAGAAAAACTGTTGTACCTCAAACAACATGGAGTGAGACTTGCAATGGATGATTACGGTACGGGAAGTGCTTCTTCAAGTGTCCTGCTGCAGACCCCGATGGATGAGATAAAGATTGACATGAGTTTTATCCGTGGAATTACGGATAATCAGACCAAACAGGCACTGGTGCGCAGCATGGTTGATTTTGCAAATAAAGCGGATTTAAAGAGCTGCCTGGAAGGGGTAGAGGATGAAAAGCTGCAGAATTATCTGCGTTCCTTTGGAGCCACATGGTTTCAGGGGTATTATTATTCCAGACCGGTTCAGGCAGCTGCAATGCAAAAATTGTTAAACATGGAAAATTGATAATTAGTCGGCGATGAGCAGATCAACGCCGGCTTTTTCATAAATTTCTTTTGTATTTTCGGATAATCCGGAGTCGGTGATTACCAGATTCAGATCATCAATAGAGGCATAGCTGGAGATGGATGAGGTGTCAAATTTGGTGTGGTCAATCAATGCAATTGTTTTAGCAGAAGCCTTGATACACATGCGTTTTAAATCTGCTTCGTAGATACTGAAATCGGTAAGTCCGTTTTCAACGGAGAAGCCGCGTGCAGAGACAAATGCAATGTCCGTATGAATTTTCTGCAGCAGATCCACACCGAGGAGACCTTCAATGGAAGAAGAGGCAGAGGTAACGATTCCGCCGGTCAGGATAACGGTGATCCCGGGGATATCCTTCAGAGCCAGTGCAAGGTCAATGCCGTTTGTAATAACGGTAAGTTCTGTAAAGCCGGTCAGTTTCATGCCAAGTGTATAGGCAGTGGAGCTGGCATCTAAAAAGATGCACATGTGATCTTTTACCATGTGGATGGCATTTGCAGCAATTGCCTCTTTTTCTTTTTTATTTTCCAGTGCACGTTCATGAAAGAAATAGGCTTTTCCGGTAAGTTCTTTATTGTCTGCAGAGTTATCGTGGTAGAGTGCGCCTCCATGTGTTTTGGTCAGAAGTTTTTCTTTATCCATCTGGTTTAAATCGGTACGGATGGTTGTGGTGGAAACTCCAAGCATTTCACTGAGTTCATTTGTGGTTGCTTTTCGGTTTTGTTTCAAATATTCCAATATAAGTTTCTGACGTTCTAATTGCAGCATGATGATTTTTTATACTCCTTTATATTTACGAAAACACAGATTTCGAAAGTTTATATATAGGATACTATACATCGGAATTGCATTTTTTGCCAGTGAAAAGTGAAAACAAAAAAATTGGCAAAGAAGTGGATGAAAATCAGCAGCTGTGGTATGATAAGAAAAAAGCATAAGGAGGGGTTTTTATGCTAAAAGAGTGGGAAAAATCCGAAAAACCGTCAGAGGAGGAAATTAAGGCACGGCTGGAAGCGGTAAAAGAGAAACTGGCACGGCAGCAGCTTTTGATCAAAGAGAAGAAAGTACCGGTTCTTGTTGTGCTTGAAGGCTGGGGAACGGCCGGAAAAGGTTATGCAATCGGCCAGATCATCCAGAATATTGATCCGCGTTTCTTTAAGGTGGTATCGATGCAGAAAAAGACGGAGGATGACAAGAGAAAACCGTTTTTGTACCGGCATTTTGCCAAAATTCCGGAAGCCGGACAGTTTGTATTTCTGGATACGGCATGGATGGATGAGATTACGGAGGAGCGTCTGCACGGAACCATTTCCGAGGATGTATATGCCAATCGGATTGAAAGTGTCCGCCGGTTTGAACGGCAGCTTACAGACAATGGCTATCTGGTCATGAAATTCTTTCTGCATATTTCAAAAAAGGAACAGTCACGGCGTATTGCACAGCTGGAGCATCAGAAGGACACAACATGGCGTGTCAGCAAAAAAGATTTGTGGCAGAATGAACATTATGAGAAATGTATGGATGTATTTTCCGGATATCTGAAAAATACAAATATGCCATCCGCACCCTGGTATATCATTGATGCAAAGTCCAGAAAATGGACAGAAGTACAGATTCTTGAGACGCTTACCCAGGGGATTGAGATTGCTCTGAGCAATCACCAGATGGCGGTTCCGCTTCTGCAGAATGTATTTCCATTGAAAAAAATGCCGCTTCTTTGTGACATTCCGTTGGACAAGTGTATGGAGGAGGATGTCTATAAAAAGGAATTAAAGCAGCTTCAGCAGAGACTTGGAGAACTGCACAATCGTCTGTATCGTAAGAAAGTGCCGGTCATCATTGCCTATGAAGGGTGGGATGCAGCCGGAAAAGGCGGAAATATCAAGCGGATTACGGGAGCACTTGATCCGCGTGGATATGAGGTTCATCCGATTGCAAGTCCCGAGCCGCATGAGAAAGCAAGACATTATCTGTGGCGTTTCTGGACAAGGCTTCCGCGTACCGGGCATATTGCAATCTTTGACCGAACGTGGTATGGGCGTGTGATGGTCGAACGTCTGGAAGGGTTTTGCAGCGAGAATGACTGGATGCGTGCGTACAATGAAATTAATGAGTTTGAGAAGGAACTGCACGACTGGGGAGCCGTGATCATCAAATTCTGGGTGCAGATCGACAAAGATACGCAGCTTGCCCGTTTTACCGATCGGCAGAATACGCCCGAAAAGCAATGGAAGATTACAGAGGAAGACTGGCGCAACCGTGATAAGTGGGATGCGTATGAGGGGGCAGTCAATGAGATGATTCAAAAGACGAGCACTACCTATGCACCGTGGCATATCTTAGAATCCGTAGATAAAAAATATGCACGGATCAAAGCATTAAGAATCGTGATTGCTGAACTGGAAAAAGTGTTAGACTGACTGGAAAAATAAAAAAGGAATACCCCGGCAAACGGAATTTCCGTTGCCGGGGTATTTTTGCGACTTATGATGAAACATCGCAGAATTATGAATTTGTTTTTTTCAGGTTTTTCTGTGCTGTAGAAAGCATCAGCTTGATACGGTTGAGCTGGTTAACTTCCGATGCACCCGGATCATAATCGATTGCAACGATATTTGCGCCCGGATATTCGTGACGAATTTCCTTAATGACACCTTTACCGACGATATGGTTTGGCAGGCAGGCAAATGGCTGCGCACAGACGATGTTGGTTGCTCCCTGTGCAATCAGTTCAAGCATTTCTCCAGTTAAGAACCAGCCTTCGCCGGTCTGGTTACCGCAGGAGACGATATGCTCTGCCTGTTTTGCCAGATCCTGAATATATGCAGTTGGCTCAAAATGTTTACTCTTTGCAAGTTCATCCCTTGCATCCTTGCGCAGCCACTCAAAGAAGCGGATGAGCATATTGTTGATGCGCTTGGATTTTGCGGTAGCTCCAAGATAATCCGCCTTGAAATTCTGATTGTAGCAGCAGTACAGTAAGAAATCGGTCAGATCCGGTACGACTGCCTCCGCACCTTCGGATTCGAGCAGATCCACAATATAGTTGTTGGCAGCCGGAAGGAACTTGACAAGGATCTCTCCAACCACACCGACACGCGGCTTTTTCTCATCCGTCATTGGCAGATTGTCAAAGTCGCGGATGATCTGACGGCACATTTTGCGATATTTACGGTGGGACAGAATCTTGGTGTTGCCAACAAAGTCAATGACACGTTTTTTCCATTTTTCATGCAATGCGTTGGCAGATCCCGGTACCTTTTCGTATGGGCGCACACGGTAGAGACAGCGCATGAAGATGTCTCCGAATTCCAGGGCATACAGACCATGCTGGATCAGGCTTGGTGTGAGTTTAAATCCCGGATTTTTCTCCAGTCCGACCATATTGATGGAGATGACCGGAATATCCGGGTGGCCGGCTTTGGTCAGTGCGCGGCGGATAAATCCAATGTAGTTGGTTGCACGACAGCCACCACCGGTCTGTGAGATCAGGATTGCTGTTTTGCTCAGGTCATATTTGCCGGACATTACCGCACTCATAATCTGTCCGATGACAATCAGGGACGGATAACATGCATCGTTATTTACATACTTTAAACCGACATCGACACATTCTCTGGCCGGAACATCCGGGATGACCAGATTGTAGCCTGCGGCACGGAATGCCGGAACGAGAAGTTCAAAATGGATCGGTGACATCTGTGGACAGATGATGGTGTAATCTTTACGCATTTCCTCAGTAAAGATAACGCGCTCGTAATTTGCCGGCTTGATTTCGCGTTTTTCATGTTTTTTCTCTTTGACACGAATTGCAGCCAGAAGCGAACGGATACGGATACGGGCAGCACCGAGGTTGTTGACTTCGTCAATCTTTAAGCATGTATAAATTTTTCCGGAATTGGTCAGAATATCGCTGACACAGTCGGTTGTTACGGCATCCAGTCCGCAGCCGAAGGAGTTCAGCTGGATGAGGTCCAGATCATCCCTGGTCTTAACGTAGTTTGCGGCGGAGTACAGCCGGCTGTGGTACATCCACTGATCCATGACAATAAGCGGGCGTTCCAGATTCCCCAGATGGGAAATGGAATCTTCTGTCAGTACACACATACCGTAGGAAGTAATCATTTCCGGAATACCGTGATTGATTTCCGGATCAACATGGTATGGACGACCGGCCAGCACGATACCGCGGCGATGGTGTTCTTCCATATATTTCAATACTTCTTCGCCCTTCTTCTGCATCTCCAGACGGGTCATGGCAAGTTCTTTCCAGCCTTCGGATACGGCATCACGTACTTCGGCTTCCGGAATATGGAATTCTTTCTTAAAACAGTCTACGAGCTGTTTGGAAAGGACTTCTTCGTTTGTAAACGCCATGAACGGGTTTAAGAACCGCATCTGTCCATTCGTAATTTCCTCAACATTGTTTTTAATGTTTTCGGAATAAGAAGTTACGATCGGGCAGTTGTAGTGGTTGTTTGCATCCGGAAACTCGTTGCGCTCGTAAGGAATCGCCGGATAGAAAATAAAATCTACATTCTGGTGGATCAGCCAGGAAATATGACCGTGCGCCAGTTTCGCCGGGTAGCATTCGGATTCGCTTGGAATAGAATCAATGCCGAGTTCGTAGATTTTTCGTGTGGACTGCGGAGAGAGAACCACACGGAAACCGAGCTTCTTAAAGAACGTTGCCCAGAACGGATAGTTTTCATACATGTTCAGTACACGCGGAAGTCCGACGGTCCCGCGGGTTGCTTCGGCTTCTGACAGAGGTTCATAAGCAAAAATACGTTTGTTCTTATATTCGAAGAGGTTTGGAATATTCTCTTTGTTTTTTTCTTTTCCAAGTCCGCGCTCACAGCGGTTTCCGGTAATATACTGACGGTTGTCTGAAAACTTATTGATCGTCAGCAGACAGTGGTTTGTACATCCCTGGCAGCGTGCAAGCTTGGTAGTGTAGGACAGTTTATTGATCTGTTCAATGGACAGCATCGTCGTCTGATAGCCGGCTTCGTGACGTTCGCGGGCAATCAGTGCGGCACCGAAAGCACCCATGATTCCGGCAATGTCCGGACGGGTTGCGTGGACACCGGCAATTTTTTCAAAACTGCGCAGAACGGCGTCATTGTAGAAAGTACCACCCTGAACAACAATATTTTCTCCCAGATCTTTGGCATCGGACAGTTTGATCACCTTAAATAATGCGTTTTTGATTACAGAGTAGGCAAGTCCGGCAGAGATATCGGCAACGGAGGCGCCTTCCTTTTGTGCCTGTTTTACCTTTGAGTTCATAAATACGGTACAGCGGGTACCAAGATCAATCGGATGTTTGGCAAACAGTGCTTCTTTGGCGAAATCCTGCACCGTGAAGTTTAAGGATTTTGCAAAAGTTTCAATGAAAGAACCGCAGCCGGAAGAACATGCTTCGTTTAACTGAACCGAATCTACGGTCTGGTTCTTGATCTTGATGCATTTCATGTCCTGACCGCCGATGTCTAAAATGCAGTCAACTTTTGGATCAAAGAAAGCAGCGGCATAGTAATGGGCGACAGTTTCTACCTCGCCGTCATCAAGCATCAATGCAGCTTTTAAAAGAGCTTCCCCGTATCCGGTGGAGCAGGAGTGTACGATGTGTGCACTCTCCGGAAGCAGGCGGTAAATTTCCTGAATGGAACGGATGGCAGTTGCAAGCGGACTTCCGTTATTGTTGTCATAGAATGAATACAGAAGTTTTCCGTCCTCGCTGACAAGTGCGATCTTTGTTGTCGTGGAACCTGCGTCAATACCGAGATAGCAGTTTCCGGAATAGTTTTTCAGGTCACCGGTTTCTACATGATTGTTTCCGTGCCGGCTGGTAAAAGCATCGTAATCTTCCTGGCTGGCAAACAGCGGGTCCAGACGGGCAACTTCAAACTCCAGCTTAATGCCGGTGGAAAGACGCTGCTGCAGAGATCCTAAAGTGGTCTCTACGTCTTCTTTATAATTTAATGCGGAACCGATCGCTGCAAACAGATGCGAATTTTCCGGTGTAATTGCGTGCTCATCATCGAGATTTAACGTGCGGATAAACGCTGCTTTCAGTTCGGATAAAAAGTGCAGAGGACCACCGAGAAATGCCACATGTCCGCGGATCGGTTTACCACAGGCAAGTCCACTGATCGTCTGATTGACAACCGCCTGGAAAATAGAGGCAGACAGATCTTCGCGAGTTGCACCCTCATTGATGAGCGGCTGGATATCTGTCTTGGCAAATACACCACAGCGTGCTGCAATCGGATAGATTGCTTTATAATTTTTGGCATATTCATTTAATCCGGAAGCATCGGTCTGGATCAGGGATGCCATCTGATCAATGAACGAACCTGTACCGCCGGCACAGATACCGTTCATACGCTGTTCGACATTACCGCCTTCAAAATAGATGATCTTGGCATCTTCTCCGCCGAGCTCGATTGCAACATCGGTCTGTGGCGCATAATGAGTGAGAGCAGTGGATACTGCAATAACCTCCTGCGTAAACGGAACCTCCAGATGCTTTGCAAGGGTCAGTCCGCCTGATCCGGTAATAACAGGAGAAACAGAAAGATCCCCCAGTTCGTTGGATGCTTTGGCAATTAAGGACGCCAGTGTCTCCTGAATATTTGCAAAATGACGCTCGTAATCGGAAAACAGGATGTTGTCCTGTGAGTCGAGGATTGCAATTTTGACGGTGGTGGAACCGATATCAATTCCAAGTTTATGTAACTGCTTGTCACTCATAAATGTAACCTCCATGTGTAAGTAACTAAACTTATTATAAATAAGTATGATTTCAAAACAAAACCTAAAACATTATACGACAAGAATTGACAAAAGACAACGACTGAAAACATAAAGATTTTATAAAATGTTGGAAAGAACGTGCCGCTGCGTTGACAAGAGGGATTTGAAAACCGTATAATTGGTTGACAGAAAGGTCAGAAGTGACCGTAACCATACATACACTATTCTATGTAGACAGGAGACAGATTTATGAACTGGATGGATAAACTGGAACGCAAATGGGGACGACATGCGGTCGCCAATCTGAGCAGATATTTTGTACTTGCGCAGGTGATTGGATACGTGGTACAGCTGACGGCACCCGGACTCATGAGTTATATGAATTTTGATATGGGCAGTATTCTGCACGGACAGATCTGGAGAATTGTGACATGGATTTTTACACCGACGGCATCGCTGGATGTTTTTGGAATCTTATTTCTGTTCTGTGTGCTTATGTGGGGCAGTTCGCTGGAATCCATGCTTGGAACATTCCGCATGAATGTATTTTTGTGGGGAAGTGTGATTTTGTGTGACATTGTGGGCGCGATCGTATATGTTGTTACGCGGATTCTGCTGGGATATGGTTTTTCTCCGTATCTGTCCACGTATTATATTCTGATGTCCATGCTGCTGGCGCTGGCCATGTGCATGCCGGAGGGAGAGGTACGCCTGTATTTTGTCCTTCCGATCAGGATGAAATGGATGTTAATTTTTGAACTGGTATATCTGGGATATCAGGTGGTTCGTATATTCTCGATCGGAATTGCAAGTTATGGAGCCGGAATGGGAATTCTCGTGGGTGTTTTAAACTGCGTACAGATTGTGGTTCCGGTACTCAATATGTTCTGGTTTTTTCATGCAATGAAGACCCGTTTGTCCGGGAAACAAAAGAAACGCCAGAAAGAATTCCGGGCACAGTTCAGTCAGCCTCGTCCGGGGTCCGGCATTGCACGTCACAAATGTGCCATCTGTGGAAGAACCGAGCTGACAAATCCGGAATTACAGTTCCGTTATTGCAGCAAATGCGTGGGAAATCGTGAATACTGTCAGGATCATCTGTTTACCCACCAGCATGTAAAATAAAATTTAGTGAGTGGAAAAGAAAAAATCATGAAGAAAAAGTTTTTAAGTGTTTTGCTTATCGTTGCGGTTCTGATAGGAATGGCAGGTGTCAGCGGAACACAGACAGAATCAGGAGAACAGAAAGCAGACAAAGAACAAAAGCAGCAGGAAAACGAACAGACTGCGGAAACGAAAGTGGAAATTCCACCGGAAAATGAGGAAGAACAAAAGGGATGGATCGGTGTTATCTTAAACGGAGATGAGACAGAAGCCTATACACTGGCACATATTGACGGAATCCGGGCAGCAGCAGAAAATGTCAGTCTTCCGGAGCAGGATATCATCTGGAAAGAGCGTGTCGGTGCGAATGATGGCTGCAAAAGTGCGGTAAAGGATCTTATCAGACAGGGATGTGAGATTATTATTGCAAACAGCGCCATCTATGAAGAAGCAATAAAAAGTGAAGCAGAAAAGAATCCGGAAGTTGATTTTGTAGTTATCAACGATTCAAAGACACAGAGTACGGTAACGGAAGACGGAACAGAACTCACAAATCTTTACAATGTACATATGGATACCTACGAAGCTTCTTATGTGGCAGGAGTCACGGCCGGAATGAAAGTAGCAAAGCTGAAGGAAAAGAAAAAGATTCCCGCAAAGAGTTTTGACGAAAAGAAAAATGTAAAACTGGGATATGTGGCGGCAGAGGCAAACGATGATGCACATGCAGATATTAATGCCTATTACCTGGGAGTAAAGGCCGTCTGTAAAAAGGTTGTTTTACAGGTAGAATACATAGATGCCTGGAATAACAGTGATGCGGAGGCAACCGCAGCCGGAGATCTGATCCGGAGCGGGTGTGTGGTTCTTGCATCCAATACCGATCTGGATGCTGTTATGCAGATGGCTGAAAATGCAAAAGAAAGCGGAAAATGCGTATACGCGGTTGGAAGAAACTCTGATATGCGTCAGATGGCAGGAAAGGCCGCGCTGACTTCGGTTGTCAGTGTGTGGTCGGTTTATTATACAGAGCTGTTTGATGCAAAGCTGAATGGCCGCTATATGGAACAGAACTGGAATGGCGGATATGCACAGGGAGCGGTTACAATTTCTACACTGGGAAAAAGTGCATCCTCCGGAACCGGTGACAGAGTGAAAAAAACGGAAGAAAAAATAAAAAACGGGAAGAAACAGATTGCATATTTTTCAACACGTGCGCTGGACGGAATTCTGGAATCCGAAAAAGGACAGGAGCAATAGCGTACACAGGTGCGTTTTGGTTGACAAATATCGGGAATATCCCTATAATTATTCTTATTTGAGGAGTGCTGGAGGAATAGATATATGGAAAATGAAGCGGTTTCCAAGAATTTTATTGAACAGATTATTGAAAAGGACCTGGCAGAGGGACATTGTGAGACGGTAAAAACCCGTTTTCCACCGGAGCCAAACGGATATCTGCATATCGGACATGCAAAGTCCATTCTTTTAAATTCAGGGTTAGCAAAAAAGTACGGAGGAGAATTCAATCTCCGTTTTGATGATACAAATCCGACAAAAGAGAAACTTGAGTTTGTAGAGTCTATTAAGGAAGACGTAAAATGGCTTGGAGCAGATTGGGGAGATCGCCTCTTCTTTGCATCAAATTACTTCGATCAGATGTATGAAGCAGCGATTAAACTGATTAAAAAGGGAAAAGCATATGTATCCGATCTGTCTGCAGACGAAATCCGTGAGTATCGCGGTACTCTGACAGAGCCGGGAAAAGAAGACCCATATGCCAAAAGAAGCGTAGAGGAAAATCTTGCGCTGTTTGAAGAAATGAAGGAAGGAAAATGTGAGGATGGAAGTCGTGTACTTCGTGCACGGATTGATATGACTTCTTCCAATATCAATATGAGAGATCCGATCCTTTATCGTGTGGCACATATGACACATCACAATACCGGGGACAAGTGGTGCATTTATCCGATGTACGATTTTGCACATCCGATTGAGGATGCAATCGAGGGAATAACCCATTCCATCTGTACTCTGGAGTTCGAGGATCACAGACCGTTGTATGACTGGGTTGTGACAGAACTTGGATATAAGACCAGTCCGGAAGGGACTCCGAAGCAGATCGAGTTTGCAAAACTGTATCTGACAAATGTTGTAACCGGAAAACGTTATATCAAGCGTCTGGTTGAGGAGAAGATTGTAGATGGATGGGATGATCCACGTCTGGTTTCCATTGCAGCGCTGCGCCGCAGAGGATATACACCGGAATCCATTCAGAAATTTATCGAACTTGGAGGCATTTCCAAGGCAAACAGTTCTACGGATTATGCAATGCTTGAGTACTGCATCCGTGAGGATCTGAAGATGAAGCGTCCACGTATGATGGCAGTTTTAGATCCGGTAAAGGTTGTTATTGACAATTATCCGCAGGGCCAGACGGAGGAACTTCCGGTGGACAATAATCTGGAAAATCCGGAACTCGGAAAGAGAACCGTTCCGTTTACCAGGGAAATTTATATTGAACGGGATGATTTTATGGAAGAACCGCCGAAGAAATATTTCCGTATGTTCCCGGGAAATGAAGTACGTCTCATGAATGCATATTTCGTGAAATGTGTCGGATTTGAAAAGGATGAGAGCGGAAAAGTTACGGTTATCCACTGCACATATGACCCGGCATCAAAAGGCGGAAACAGCCCGGATGGAAGAAAAGTAAAGGGAACCATTCACTGGGTATCGGCAGAACACGGAAAGAAAGTAACGGTTCGCTTATATGAGAACCTCATTAATGAAGAACTTGGCGTATATAATGAAGACGGAAGTCTGAATCTGAATCCGAATTCCCTGACTGTCCTGACAGAGAGCATTGTAGAGCCGGCATTGTTAGAGGCAAAACCATATGAGAGTTTTCAGTTTGTAAGAGAAGGATTTTTCTGCGCAGATTATAAGGATTCAAAGCCGGGAGCGCCTGTATTTAACAGAATTGTTTCTTTGAAGAGTTCTTTTAAGCTGCCGAAAAAATAAAGAATAGACAAAAAGAGGCGTAGAATGAATTTATTATCGGGATTGGAAAAATTTGGTCTGGATCAGATGGATACAGACCACCTCTTTGAAGAGGAAAAAAGTGATACACCTGCACGGAAAGCACCGGAACCGGTGCCAAAAAAAGAATCGGTTCACAGCGAAACTGAGTTCTTACTGGATAAATCCATCCGTTGTCCGGTATGTGATAATGTTTTCCGTACAAGAATGGTAAAAACTGGACGGGTAAAGCGCATGGAACCGGATTTTGATCTACGTCCGCGTTTTCAGTACATTGATACAAATAAATATGATGTATCGTCCTGCCCACAGTGCGGATATACGGCGATGAACCGCTATTTTACCCATTTGTCTACCGGTCAGGTCAAGATGATTGAAGAAGGGGTATGCCATAAGTTCAAAGGGCAGAAGCAGCCAAAAGAAGAACCGATGGAGCCGTATTCTTACGAAAAAGCCATTGAGCGGTATAAACTGGCTTTATATAATACACTGGTGAAAAAGGGAAAGAACAGTGAAAAGGCATATGAGTGCCTAAAGATATCCTGGCTGTACCGCGGCTGGATTGAGGAGCTTTCCAAGGCAAAAAAGAAAGATGAAAAAACACTTGCCGAATGCCGGAAAGAAGAAGCCACGTATTATGAACAGGCATATGAGGGATTTTTAAAAGCGATTGCATCCGAAAATTTCCCAATGTGCGGAATGGAAGAAAGTACCGTAAACCTGTTGATGGCGAATATAGCTTATAAACTTGGAAAGGTGGACATTGCATCCAGATTCATTTCCATGATTCTGACTTCACAGGCAGCTTCCCGAGTGGCAAAAGACCGAGCGATGCTTTTAAAAGAAGAGATTATTGCAAAACTGCACGGCAAAGGATAATCTATGGCTGGAAAATTTTATGCGGTAAAAAAGGGAAAAGTTCCGGGAATTTATACCTCATGGGATGCATGTAAAAGTATGGTGCATGGATTTCCGGGAGCTGTCTATAAAGGGTTTGCGACACGCGCAGAAGCGGAACAGTTTCTGGAAGAAAAAAAAGAGGAACAAAAGGAACCGGAAAATTATGCGTTTGTCGACGGTTCGTTTAACAGTGCTACTTCCGTCTATGGATATGGCGGATTTCTCGTGACAAAGGGAGAACGTCACGTGATCAGCGGAAGCGGCAATGATCCCCAGATGGCATCGATGCGCAATGTGGCAGGAGAGGTGTTAGGCAGCATGGCTGCAGTAAAAGAAGCTGTTGCCATGGGACTTACCGACTTAACCATTTATTATGACTATATGGGAATAGAGATGTGGGCAACCGGAGCCTGGAAGCGGAACAAACAGGGAACGATTGCCTATTATGATTTTATACAGTCCGTGAATGATAAAATTTCCCTTCATTTTGTGAAAGTGAAAGGACATTCCGGGGTAGAAGGAAATGAAGAGGCGGACCGGTTGGCAAGACTTGCTGCCGGGGTAGATTAGACAGACAGGGGTGACAAAGTGAGCGTATTTAATGTAGAACTGAAAAAAGTGGTGGATGACAGTTACGATATTGAGATGGGGTATCGTCTGGAGGATCAACTGGTAGAGGATTTAGAGACCGGTCTTCTGGGAAAAATCAAAAAATTTGCCGTGATCACGGATTCCAATGTACTGGATCTGTATGCAAAACCAATCAGTGAAAAGCTGAGCAAGGCTGGATTTAAAGTGGAACTGTTCGTATTTCCCGCAGGAGAAAAAAGTAAGACCAGACAGACGAAGGCGAAGATTGAAGATGCCATGCTGGAAAAAGGGTTCCGCAGAGATTGTGCTGTGATTGCAATCGGCGGAGGTGTTGTTACGGATCTGGCAGGATTTCTGGCAGGAACATATGGCAGAGGCGTACCGTTTATCAATTATGCGACCACACTTCTGGCTGCTGCAGATGCATCCGTGGGCGGAAAGACTGCCGTTGATACACCGCTTGCAACGAATCTGATTGGACTTTTCAATCAGCCGCGCAAGGTCTACATTGATATTGCCGCATGGAAAACCCTTCCGAAACGTCAGATGGCAAGCGGCATGGCAGAGACCATCAAGCATGCATGTCTGGCGAGCCGTGAAATGTTTGAGTTTATCGAGGAAAACTTGGATGATATTATGAGTTTCCAGAAGTTTGCCTGCGAATATATCGCAGAGAACAACTGTAAGATCAAGTATGATGTTGTTATGAAAGACGAGAGAGAAAGCGGACTGCGCGAAGTCCTGAATTTAGGACACACGGTGGGACGCGCCATTGAAACTGTCAGTGACTACCGGCTTCTGCACGGCGAGGCACTTTCCATCGGAATGGCGGCTATGGTACTGCTTTCGGCACGCCTTGGCTATATGTCAGAGGAAGAGGCAGAGCGTGTGACTAAGCTGTATGCGCGTGTGGGACTTCCGACAAGAATTCCGGATTATATTGATCGTGAGGCTCTGGTTAAGAAGCTTTATACCGACAAAAAGGTGCGTGACGGAAAGTTACGCTTTGTGATCGAAAAAGGCATTGGCGATGTAGTGGAGTTTGCACCGAATGTGTATGCCAAGCCGATCGAGGAGAGTCTGGCAAGAGAGATTATTATGGAACTGTAAAGGTTATACGAGGACGATGGGCTGTCGGTATTCGTTTGGTAATTCGGTCTGTATCTGCATGGAAGATGTAGTGCGGTACAGATCAGCACAGGCTACATCGTGTAAAAAACGTTTGTATGCAATTCTATGAAGGATAGAAGAAGCATCTGCAACTTTGGTAATCAAAGGAACGGATGCTTCTTTTTTGATGGCAGAAAGAAGCACAGAGGAATCCCTGCGGAAACCAAGCACACGCAGATATGGAATGCCATCCGGCTGCCAGAGCACAGCATAATCGTCCTGCCGGATGTTGAGCAGGATGTGGAGCAGTGCACGGCAGATGCGTGTGTATGTTGTATTTTTGCTTTTTAAGAGATCGGCAAACTGCGAAAAGCTTAAAAAATGTTCAAGCTGCTGTGTGATCCGGTGGGACAGATCCTTGCCACAGTCTGCAAAGCCAGCATAGCCTCCGTCGTACAGTGCCCATAACCGGGTGTAGAGAGCCTGAGAAAAAGCATCCGTGTCCAGAAGAAGGTTCTGCTGTGCCAAAGTGGCAAGGAGGGAGGCGGAAGTATCGGGAAGCATCTGCGAAAGTTCGAAATCAAAGCTGCCTGTACTTATGAACATGGAATGGTTGTGGTTACCATCATTTTCAGATGGCACAAGCAGTGCGTTTCTTATGGCAGTTGCAGAGGCGTAGGTTACGCCTGTTTTTGTGCTGTGATAGCCTTCCCCGATACGTTGGACCGGCATACTGGAAAAAGTTCTGTCATGTACGCTGTTTATGGAATTCCAGCGGGCGATTGCTTTTTCGTATTCTAAGGCCAGAATATTGTTCGGAGATGCCAGAAAAGAAGAAACCGCATCAGAAGAAAAGGAAGGCAGCAGGGAACACAGTGCGTGGCTTCGTGCGACAGGAAACGGATTTCCCTGCTTCATGTTATAAGAAACCAGCATCTGATAGTCCGAAGCATTTTTGGAAAGAACTTCGACAATTGCCTGCATAAGTTCTTTTTCCGGAGTTTCACAGCCATAGCAGAGCGTGTCAACGACGCCTGTTTTTCCGAGAAGCTGTACGCCTCCGGCAGCAAAATATTCCGCGGAAGCGGTCGCCCATACAGCCGGAAGTTCGAGTACCAGATCGGCACCGCCGAGAAGTGCCATGCGGGTGCGCGTGTATTTGTCGGCAATGGCAGGAACACCGCGCTGTAAGAAATCTCCGCTCATGGCAACGATCACAAAATCTGCTCCTGTAAGGTGGCGTACGGTTTCAATCTGATATTGGTGTCCGTTGTGAAACGGATTGTATTCGGCGATAATTCCTGCTGTTTTCACGTTTGCCTCCTGTTCGGTCGTTTCTTCTGTCTGTTTTTCTGTTAAAATATTAACACAGCTTTTCGAGGATTTCCACTTGTATAAGAAGGAAAATGTGTTTATAATGGAAAAAGATTGTGGATTTCCACAAAATGAATAAGGACAAGGGAGAATTCAAATGAACGTATTAGTAATCAACTGCGGAAGCTCTTCCCTGAAGTACCAGCTGATCAACTCTGATTCAGAAGAGGTACTTGCCAAGGGCTTATGCGAAAGAATCGGAATTGACGGAAGACTGGTATACCAGAAAGAGGGAATGGATAAGGAGATCACGGAAGCTCCGATGCCAACCCACAAAGAGGCCATTCAGATGGTTCTTGATGCACTGCATAATCCAAAGAGTGGAGCAGTAAAGGATCTGAGCGAAATCGACGCAGTTGGACATCGTGTTGTACACGGTGGAGAGAAGTTTGCAAAGTCGGTGGTACTGACAGAAGAAGTGCTTGCAAAGGTAGAAGAGTGTAATGAACTTGCACCGTTACATAACCCGGCAAACCTGATCGGTATCCGTGCGTGTCAGGATCTTATGCCAAATGTACCGATGGTTGGTGTATTTGATACGGCGTTCCATCAGACAATGCCAAGAAAGGCATTCCTGTACGGACTTCCATATGAATATTATGAGAAATATAAAGTAAGAAGATACGGATTCCACGGAACCAGCCACAGTTTTGTATCCAAAGCATGTGCAGAGTATCTGAAACTGGATCTGAAAAACAGCAAGATTATTGTAGCGCATCTTGGAAACGGAGCATCTGTCAGTGCTGTATTAAATGGAGAATGTGTGGATACTTCCATGGGTCTGACTCCACTGGAGGGACTGGTTATGGGAACCCGTTCCGGAGATATTGATCCGGCAATCATGGAATTTATCGCAAAGAAAGAGAACCTCGACATCGATGGTGTCATGAATGTGTTAAATAAAAAATCCGGTGTTGAAGGATTATCCGGTGTATCCAGTGATTTCCGTGATCTGGAAGCTGCTTATAATGAAGGAAATCCACGCGCCATTGATGCCTGTGAGGTATTTGCTTACCGTGTGGCAAAATACATCGGTGCATATGTTGCAGCAATGAATGGTGTGGATGCGATCGCATTTACTGCAGGTATCGGAGAGAATACTTCTTTCATTCGTGAAAAGATCGTTTCTTATCTGGGATATCTGGGAATCAAGCTTGATAAGAAGACAAACGATGTGCGTGGCGTGGAGGAAATTATTTCCACACCGGATTCAAAAGTTACCGTATGTGTCATTCCGACCAACGAGGAGCTTGCAATCTGTCGTGAGACCGTAGCACTGGTAAAATAAATGTTGATAAATTTGTTGATAATTTGTAAAAATTAGTTGACAAAGCAGGACACCCTATGTATAATTGTTTAGGTGTGAATAGGAGAATACTGTGAAAATTGATCTTTCAATCATTACAAAATCCATAAACAAGGAATTGACACAGGAGGCGGACATCTCGCTCACTTCCTTTCGTTCCCGCTTGGGAGATTTTCCTATTGTTCGCAAAGCGCCGGTGACATTGCAGATCCGTAATGAGGAGAATGCAGCGGTATTCGTTAAGGGTACGGTTGATATTGATGTGATGATTCCGTGTGCGCGGTGTCTTGAAGAAGTTCGGACGCCGATCCGTTTTGACATAGATAAGAAACTCACTGTTCAGGAAGAGGGACTTGTCGATGAAGAGATGGAGAAACCGGATTACCTGATTGGGTTTGAACTGGATGTAGATAAACTTGTCTACGCCGAGATTTTGGTGAACTGGCCAATGAGAGTTCTGTGCAAGGACGATTGCAAAGGAATTTGTAAAGTCTGCGGGATGAACTTGAATAAGGGAGCCTGCAGTTGCCAGAGAACAGAGCTTGATCCAAGAATGGCAGCAATCCAAGATATATTTAACAGGTTTAAGGAGGTGTAAACAAATGTCAATTTGTCCAAAGAATAAATCTTCTAAGGG
>OCPP01000298.1_pt1 | contig 39105 bp, 34 predicted proteins | sample 1538211 | NCBI WGS metagenome assembly OCPP01 (sample SAMEA2580193, study PRJEB22360) | human gut metagenome | biome: human gut; feature: human-associated habitat; material: faeces | place: Denmark | collected 2008/2010
ACCCAAAATTAAACAAATTCCTTTAAATTCATTCTCACATATTCTAATCAATATCCATCCTTTCTATTTTTGTCATTTTAAAATTTGGTATAAAATTTTGTATAGCTTATCGGCGCTGTTTCCACCACTGCATTTTAGAATACCCCGGGTATCTATAGAAGTAGCAGTAAATCAGCTTACAAATACTAAACTTTCACACTAAAAAGCATCATTTTATCCTTTAAAACACGAATTGATTTCGCCTTTATAACATTTATATTACTAATGCGAACTACACAAACCTAGTAATACCAATACTTAAACTATATTTTACAGTTCATTTTATTAATTTCGCTAAATTGAGATTATGCGAAATTCGCTTTTAAACAATACGAACTCATATCAATACTTATTGCGAAATAAAAACAGTTGCTTGTACTTCCGAGGGTTGGCTTTCAACTTCCTATATTTTTCTCATCTTCTTACTATATTCTTACCCCTATCTTATTTAACTGCTCCATTACATAATTAGTCATCACTAACTACATATATACACTCCTATACTGGATTATTAGCTATTACATTAAGCTTATCTCTTAATATCTTGGTATATCTTAATTACCTATAAATGTATAATATTGTATATTATCTTTACTGATTCCAACTTACTTACTTTCTCTATATTTTAACTACTGATTCTATATTAGGTCACATTTTTAAAATTACAATTGTGACCTCGTTAAATGGCTTGTTTACTGGGCTTATACTGTTTTTTTATCAAGGTCACATTTTTTTATTATATACTGTGCTACTTTTATATATATATTGTTAAATTTTATCAATCTTATATTTCTTTATAATAGTTTTACTTTATATTTTGTGACTTTGTGACTTTTTAATATACAATTGGCTCAACCATGCCATTTTCAAAAGGTCACATTTTAGGTCACAATATTTTTAAAATGTGACTTTTGCTAATAATTGTGACCTTTTCAAATCACTATAAATTATTTGATTATAATATAGGTAATAAAAAAAGAGTGCTTATACTAACACTCTTCTTCACTATCATCTTTCAATTCTTCTATCTCTGCTAATACTGCATCTATATCCATATCCTTTGCTGGCACCCTGTATTCTGTTTGCTCTTGAATCATCTTAGTTGGTGTTCCTACAAGCCTATTAATACAGTATGTAATTGCATCTAGTCTAGTCTTGTCACTTTCACTCTTCAATGCAATCTTGCATAACTCATCTAAAAATGGATTAACATTTGCTAAAAGCTTCCTTTCTATTCCAGACTTCAGAAAAGCAATCTGTCTTTCCATTTCAGATTTAAAATCATCTTGCTCTTTCCACTTATATATAGTTGACCTAGTAACTCCAACCAATTCTGCTGTACTAGATATAGTTTCTCCAGCTACAAGTAATTCAAGTGCTTTCAATCGTTGTTGATCTAGCATCTTTTCACCTCTTTTCTTCTAAATTTTTATATCATTTGTTATCTTTATATATACCAAAATACTAATTTTAAATACCCTTAATATACTTATATACATAAAAAAGAAGTGCTTTACAGCACCTCTTAAAATGGGAAGCTATTTGCATTATCATAAGATATCGGAATAACTTTGCCCTTTTCACCTTCATTATACTTATTAATATAATTAACTGGTATTAAATTCTCACAACCTTTATTAAGTAAAGTATCTGTTTTAAATTTTATAGGCTTTGAATTATTCCCAATCTTTTTATATAAAGGCTTTCCATTTTTATCTTTCCCTAATGACATACCAATACCAGCTTTTTTAATTTGTTTATTAAAATCTTTAACTTCTAATATAGGTTTATTCAATCCATGTGCCTTATTATACTGGCTAATCATATCTATCATTGCTTTTGTATTAATATAAGTATACTCGCCTTCACTCTTTACATATTTGCTAGTTTCATTACTTCCAGCTTCATAATCTTTCGCTTTAATATCATATATAATAGCATCAAAATCTTTCAACATTTCAACTGCAATACTTGAAGGACCATCTTCTTCAGTACCAACATTTTCATCTAATACATTCTTAAGAATACACTCGTAATAATCTATTGGATTAAATTCTTCTCCTATTATTTCCTCACATACTTCATTTAATATTTCCATTCCTGTACACGCATTAATAAATAATTCTAGTGGTCTATCTTTCAACTTATTAAGTGTTACATTTTCAAAAAGTTCTCTCTTTTCTATATATTCTTCATCTGATAAAGTCATTATTTTATTTATTATAGATCTTCCTAATTTATACGTTATACTCTTATTTTTTTCAAGCCATCTTAAATCTTTTTCACTGCCTTCCGGTCTTTCAATTTTTGATAGATAAGCAATCATCACCTTTTCTATAGTTGATTTATCTTTATTAGGAAAACTTTCTTCACCAGTCATTATTAATGGAGCTCTTAATACATTTTGCTTTACTGTTTGATTTTTCTGACCTCTTTCATCAGAATTTCTTTCATAGAGATTCCTTATTAAATTTGAAAAATCAGTTACTTTATTTGGATTCATATGAGAAGGCTTGTACTCTTCAAATAGAACCGGATAATTACTTTCAGATAAAGCTTTTATCATAGGGAATTTAGTTGTACTTGTTATATCTATAACTGGATTATTTTCACTGTAACCTAATAAAGGTTTTATAACATTCTTTAGTATTGCAGTTTTACCACTTCCACTTTCTCCAACTAAAAACAACATTGTATTAGTTATGTTATTTCTTTCAGCTATATATCCCATCATTCCATGTATAACAGTACCAATTATAGAATATATATATTGCTTAGATTGAACATTTAATAAGTGCTGCAATAATTCTTGTAATTCATCACTTTCTATAGGATCTATATTTGAAAATATTATTTTCTTATCGCTATCTGCTTTTATTTTCTTATTTGTTCCATCTGTTGTAATTAACCCATCATTAGTTACTAATCCTTTATCAGTAAATGTGTTACCTTTATATAGAGTTATTTCATCTGTAACAAAATATCTATTAATCCATTCTTTTAATTCAGTTAAATCATCTATTTTTCCCTTAAAAGTCAAATCCATTGAGCCTAAAAATGCTTTGAAGCTTCTTACATCATCAAATACAGTTACGCTTCCCCTTTTAATTACCTCTTTACCATTTTGAGTTAAAAAACATACTTCAATGACATCTCCATCACCATCAACTACATCAACTATTTTTGCATACTTTATATTAAAATTACTAATATACTTATTATATGGTTCCATGTCTTTTCTTCTAGGAATTATATATTTATATATACCTATATAATCTTGCTGAAGAGTATTTTTATTTTTCAAATCTAAAGTATTATATATACACTCCTTTAACTCTTCCCTAGTATGTCCAGCATTTATCCAATCAGTTATATCACCTTTTTCTATTTCATCAATATTAGGCAGTTTTATAACTTTAAAGCTCTTTGCATATCTAAATGTTTTATCCTTTATTTCCTTTAAATAATTTTCTCCGGCCTTATCATTGTCTGGGATTATATTAATTCTAGCACCTTCCAACAATTCATAATACTTTTCCTCTTTAACATTCTTATATGAAGTAGCTGTATATCCCAAATAAGACATTGTATCCACGTCCTTTTCACCTTCAACGATAAATATATCTTTTTCATCATTAAGCGCCTGTTTAAGCTTATAAAGGTTATATGGAACTTCCTCTCCAAACCTATTATTAAAAACAGAATTATTTTCAATATGGCAATATGGTGTCACTTTATTACCATCACTGCTTACAAATTTTATCTTTGAATATTTATAATTATTAAACTCATCTGTAAAATCATAAATAGCCGTTATTTCAGCACCTTCTCTGCAGCCACCTTTTTCTGTTTGCTTAATTGCATAGTCCTTTATTTTCTCTCTTCTTAACTCTTTTTTCCTATATTCTTCATTCAATTCTACCCCTAAATACTTACAAGCTTCATAATAGTTAAGTCCTTTGGTTTCCTTTATGAAGTCAATTGCATCTCCTCCTATGCCACATCCGAAACAACGGAATTTATTCTTTTTTACATCAACTGAAAAAGATGGTGTCTTTTCATTATGCCCTGGTAGAGGGCAATGTATTTTATTGGCTCTGTTGAATCGTAATCCTGTTTCATTTTCTATAAGTTCTTTTAAGTTTATGTCTTCTACTTTCAAAATTCCACCACCCTCTATTTTATGTTATTATTCCTTTCCTTTAATAACCTTGCAATTTCTTCTGCTTCTAAATGACTTATGTAATCTACTATATCTTTATATCCATCAAAACCAGCAAATCCATCCAAAAATGCTTTTTCATTTCTTATCAAATATCTTATATAATCTGATATAGAGTTAAATCCCTTAATATTTGCTAATACCTCTAAGAACATTTTCTCATCTTCTGTAACTCTAATACCAATAGTTTTACTTTTAACCTTTCTATCACTTACAATATCAAATTTACACATAATTTAACCCATCCCCTTCCATTAGTGTCAAGCACTTCGCTTAACATTATCTATACATATACCTACAAAAACTTTTTTTATTCCCTTAATTTAGACTTTTTTTGTTAATTTTCTGTGAACAATATATTTTGATAGTATAGTGACATGGATAACCATCAACTATACTATCGATTTTATCTATTAAAAATTGGCAGCAAACCTTATTTGACTTAAAGTTTGTTTGGTCTCTCTTGCATCAAAATTGTTATCTTTAAATTCAATATAGGTGTTATTTCCGATATCTTTATCCTCAATTGCTTTCAATATCTTTTCCAATACAGGAATACTCTTTGTATATGATCCTGCAACAATGTTATTTCCGAAATTAGAAATCTCATTCCATAATGTATCTAAAGGTATTACTGCTTCAGCTTGTCTACTTCTTCCTTTATTCTTCTCTCCTGCCATAACTCCATATCCAATTAATGTAGGTTCTGTTAAAATACCACCGTTTTCAAGATAAGACATTTCCGGTATATTTACACCAAAAGTCTTTCCACCTACTCCTGGAACCCAATCCGGTATATTAACTGAAATACTATTAAGTCCACTAATAGCTGAATTTATCAATCCTATTACTGCATTTATAGGAGCTTTAACAACTGAAACTATACCTCCAAATATTCCACCTAGCATATCAACTACACCTTGCCAAGCTTTACTCCAATTGCCACTAAATACGCCTGTTATAAAGTCTATAATACCTGTTAATATAGGTTTTAAAGAATTGCTCCATAAATCGCTTATTCCTCTAAAACAAGCATCAACTATAGGTAAAATTATTCCTTGAAATACTGTTTTAAAAGCTGGTGCTAAAACATTGCTTATAAAATTCCCTATAGCTTCTAAACAAGGTTTTAAGTTGTTATTCCATAAGTTACTTGCATCAGTTATAAAACCACTGAAAAATGCTGTTATTTGTGGCATATGCTGTGCAAAAGCCTCTTTAACCCAACCTATAACCTGTACAATTAAATCAAATATAGGCTGTCCTATACTACTCCAATATGTTTTTATAAATTCCCAAGCTCCTTGAAAAACAGTTTTCACAACTTCCATTATGCTTTGAGTTGTTATTCCCATATCACTAAAATTATTTTTAATATTATCTATTATAGGAACTCCTATTGTTATCCATTTTTCAGCTATTCCGTTAACAAAATATATTTCACCATTAACCATTTTTCTGAAAAAAGTCACAATCTTGGCTGCCATTAGAATGCAATATGACCCTAATGTTTGTACAAACACTTTATATCTTTTTTTTAAATTCCCTAACTTATCTTAAAAGGGAAAATAGCACCTATTTTTTATAAGTGCTATCAGTTTGTTCTATAAAACAGCTCCAATTAAACCATCTAGGAATTCATCTACTTTACTTAGTAGGACACGCTTATTTCTTCCTATAGTTATTACTGGGAAACCTTCCATCCTCATTAACTGCCTTGCTTTATGTTCGCTAACTCCCATTATTTTAGAAAACTCCTTAGCACTACAAGTTTTTTGCTTCCATAATTCTTCATATCTATTCATCTTATCCTGTAACATATATATCCTCCTGCTATTTCACTTATTTATTGAAAAATAATTCTACAACTGTTGTATTTAAAGCATCAGCAATCTTTTTAAGAGTTCCCACTCTAACACCGTCTATTTTTCCTTTTTCTAATGCAACAATTGTATTTAATCCAACCTTAGCTCTTTTTCTTAATTGTTCTTGAGTTAACCCCATACTAATTCTCTTTAACTTTAAATTCATAAAACCCCTCCATACCGGTAATTTAGTTACCTTATATAACTAATATACTCCCTTTATATTACCGGTGTCAATATTATTTTATAAAAAAGTTGTAATTTTATTACCTGTTGTGTTATTATTTTTTTCAAGGAGGTGTAATGATGAAATCATATTCTCAAATAATTGGTGAAAATATTAAAATGTATAGAAAAGCTAAAGGCTTAACACAGCCTAAACTTGGTGAGTTGATTGGTAAAAGTGAAAGTACTATAAGAAAGTATGAAGCTGGTGCTGTAGAACCATCTTTTAATATACTTTCTGTTATATCTGAAGCTTTAGGCGTTGAAGTAGAAGATTTAGCTACAAGGACATACTCTTCAGAAGAAGAGGCTGAAAATGCAGCATGCGAAAATTTTCTTTATGCCAAAGTCCAAGAATTGGATGATAATTTTTCAAGTATACACCAGTTACTTGAATACCTTATTGAAAGTGATTTATTTAAGAATCAATTCAAAATAGATTTAACTAAATATTCTAAAGAAAAGCAAAATGAAATTATTGAAGATATATGTAAATATATTGAGTGGATCTGTCATAGAGAAAAATAAATATTATATCTAATTTAAAGGAGTGAGAACTTATGAGGAAAAAGAGGTTAAATGGTGAGGGGACAATATCTAAAGTTAAACGTGGCGATAAAGACTACTATAGATACATGGTTACAACTGGATATGACGACTTAGGTAGACAACTTAGAAAACAATTCTATGGAAAAACCCAAGAAGAAGCAATCAATAAATATACAGAATGGAAAAAAACACAGGCTGTTAATAGTTCAGATTTATTTACTTTTGCTGGAGCCTATAAAGATTGGTTATTTACCTATAAGAAGTTAGAATATAAAAAGTCTACATTTGAAAGATATTATGGTATATATGAAAATTATATTTCCAATGAAATTAACACAAAAAAATTAATATCTAATGTCCATAGTTCTAAACTTACGGATCCTAATATCTCTTCCAAAGAAAAGGAAAGAATAAATAATGCTATTGAAAAAAATAAACAATTAGCTAAGTTGCATAAATCTAATTTAGGTAATAAAAAATTAACTGATATAGATACTAAAACACTTCAATTATATTTCAATAAGCTTCATTTATCATTTAATAAACCTGCTAGTACACTTAAGAGCATTAACATGAGATTTTCTTCATTCTTTAAAGATATGGTTGTACAAGGTAAAATAGTTAATAATCCATGTATAGGCATTAAATATCCAAAGGATAATTATACTATAAATGAAAGTGAACAATTTATATTGCTTTCAAAAGAAGAGCAGGATAAACTTATTGCTGCCAGTAAAGGTGATAATTTAGAATTAGTAATCAATTTAGGATTACGTGCTGGCATGAGATTAGGTGAAATACTTGCATTAACACCTAAAGATTTTGATTTAAAAAATGGTTGGATTAATATAAATAAAACTTTAAAAAAAGTTGCTGATATAAATAATAATGGTGAAAGAAATTATTCAACTGATATCATGACACCTAAAACAAAAAATTCTATAAGGAAAGTGCCTCTAGCAAAAATATTAATACCTTTAATAGAAAAACAAATTGATATTAATGCTAGAAATAAATCACATCTAGGAGAGTTATATCGTGATCATCACTTATTAATTTGCAAAGCGGATGGTAATCCAATAGATACAAAACTTCCTAATAGAAGATTAAAATCATTATTAAAGAAAGCTGGAATTGATAAAGACTTACATTTCCATAATCTAAGGCATTTATTTATTAGTAATTGCTTTAATAAAAATATAGATGTAAAAACAGTTTCTGGATGGGTAGGACATTCTGATATATCTGTTACATTAAATATATATACTAAAATATCTGAGGAAAAGATGCAGGCAAGTTCTGATTTAATAAATTCAATATTTGATGACGCTTTATAATTGACACTATAATTGACACTATGGAATAATTTTCAATGGTTATTTATGGAGAAAAACTGCTCTAAAAGCCTTTAAAATAGAGGGCTTGTCCACTAATGGACACCTAAATGCCCCCTATTAAACGATTCCCACTGGCGGCACCAAAATACCTATTGCAAATGCAATAGGTATTTTTTATATATTTTCTCTTATCTTCTTATTATCTTTTTTATCAATGTTATATAAGATAAACATTCCTGTAAATCCAATGGATACAGAAATTGTTGTAATAATCCAAACAGTTTTTATATTAAAAAGAAGCATAGCCAAAAACTATGCTCATTTATCCATTCTTATCATGAAAATTTATTTTTTTACATAACAGCATTTAAAAAGTTTATACATCTATCACTTTTTGTATTAGCAAAGACTTCTTCAGGCGTCCCTTCTTCTACAATGTATCCTCCATCCATGAAAATCACCCTATCTGAAACCTCTTTTGCAAATCCCATTTCATGAGTAACAATAACCATTGTCATTCCTTCTTTAGCTAAATCCTTCATTACATTCAATACTTCTCCAACCATTTCAGGATCTAAAGCTGATGTTGGTTCATCAAATAATAATATTTTAGGTTCCATGGCTAATGCTCTGGCAATAGCTACTCTTTGCTTTTGCCCTCCTGATAAACTATTAGGATATTGATTCTTTTTATCTTCTAATCCTACTTTTTTTAATAATTCACAAGCTTTCTTTTCCGCTTCCCTTTTATCCTTCTTTTTTAATAGTTTAGGTGCCATTGTTATATTGTCCAAAACAGTTAAATGAGGGAACAAGTTAAAGTTTTGAAATACCAGTAGTATTAGCATCAGCACTTCCTGCCGCATAACTATTAGCAATAAGATTATAGTACATAGATTCTAAGTAATTATTGTAATCATTTAAAGCATCTTGAGCTAATAACATATAAGATACATTATTTCCACTATTTAATACGTTATAGTCCTTTTGTCCCCATTCTAATAATAATCTATGTTCAATTCCTGTATTTTCATACCATCTTGAGTATGAACCTTCCCATCCAGAAATATTATCTGAAATAGACCACATACCTTTACCTTGATCATTTTCTGAATTTTATGATTTGTATAATTATCTTCTACTGTACGCTTAGATATTTCTTGATCATACTCTTTTAATGTTTTAAATCCAGTATATGCAGAATCAACTTCATTATCAGTATCATAACCATCTTCTACCAGTCTTAAATCTGCATAAACAGAATAATCCCACCAATTATAGCCATTTTTTTCGTCTCAAGCTTTACGTATTTATAATCTTTAACATCAATTGTTACTTTCTTTGCTGTATAACCTTGCTTAACTGTAACTGCATCTCCAACTTGTTTCCATTGATCTGAATCTAAATCAGATAAATAAATAAATTTAGAATTATTAGATACTGAACTAGAACCTTGGTTTGTGTCCACCCCATTTTGGATTAAATTTGATTTAGCTGAACTATCATCACCATCTGATAATAAATTCACTTCATTTACATTTGAAAAACTTTCAAAATCCCTTTGCATTTGCTCAATTGAAACACCACTTAATTCTGGTAAATTAGTGCCAGAATTATCAGTTGTATTTTCATTAGCATCACTATCATCTGAATTTTCATCAGAATCATCTTCTAATCCATGTCCTTCTGAAAATTCATTATAAATATCTTTAGTAATAGCATTTACACTTTCTACAGCACTAGGACTACTATTTAAAACAACACTAGTAGCAAGTGCCCCAGCTATCAGTCTAGAAATTTTTTTACGATTCAAAATTATTCCCTCTCCGTAAAAATAGCATATAACATATTTAAACAATAATTACTATTTTTAAATAATAAATCTTTTAAATTTCCACAAATAATATACTATACTATACATTTTCACTCAATGTCAGATTTTCACATATAGCTCATAAACCATTACATTTTTAAAATTATTTCATATTAATGTCTATAAATAAATATCTATATTATAATAAGTTAGTATAACAATATTTAAAGGAGTGAATAATATGAACTTAAATTCAAGAACTAAAGGAATACTTTTAGTAATTGTAGGTACAATGTTATGGGGGATATCTGGTACCGTAGCACAATTTTTATTTCAACAAAAAGGCTTTGATACAGAATGGCTTGTGGTTGTTAGGTTATTAATATCTGGTTTTTTACTATTACTTTATGGATACATAAAAAAGGACAAGAACATAATAAATATATGGAAATCAAAAGAAGATAGCATAAAACTTATACTATTTGGTGCCATAGGAATGCTTGGAGTACAATATACATATTTTGCTGCCATTAAACATGGTAATGCTGCCACTGCAACTATTCTTCAATATTTATCACCTGTTATTATTACTTGTTATTTAATTATTCGTAATAAAAAATTACCTAATATTAAACAATTAATTGCCATAGGTTTAGCCTTAATTGGTACCTTCTTTATAATAACAGGAGGAAATATCCATAGCTTATCACTTTCCCACTTAGCATTATTCTGGGGAATTTGCTCTGCATTTTGTTCTGCAATTTATACTTTACAACCTGTTAATTTACTAAAAAAATATAGCTCTATATCAGTAGTAGGCTGGGGTATGGTTATTGGTGGACTAGCTTTTAGTTTTATACATTCACCTTTTGACTTCTCTGGCGAATTATCATTTATAACTATTATTTCATCTGCATTTATAGTAATCTTTGGAACACTAATTGCTTTCTACTGTTATTTAGAAAGTCTTAAGTACCTTGTTCCAACGGAAGCTAGCATATTAGGATGTATAGAACCTTTATCTGCCACTATTTTATCTGTTATATGGTTAAATGTTCATTTTGGTATAGCTGAATTTATAGGAACAACTTGTATAATTTTAACTGTGATAATATTATCTTTTTCAAAAGAGAAATAATTTAACTGCCAGATCAATATAAATTAAAATTGACCTGGCAGTTTTACTATCCATTTATCAACACTTTTTTCTTTAACTATTTTACTCTGTACATTATAGCTTCATATGGTCTTAACTTTAAATCTTTCATTAAAATACTTGAATCTTTATAGTTGCTTAATAATATTTCTACATTATTAAAATCTTCTTTAAAGTTTAAATTAATTTCCTTATTATAAAAATTACAAACCACCACTATTTTATCTCCATTTAGTTCTCTACTATAAGCAAAAACATTTTTATATTCTGGCAATAATAATTTATAATCACCATAAATTATGGTATCATTATGTTTTCTTATATCTATAAGCTTTTTATAATGATAAAAAATTGAATCTTTATCTTGTAAGCAATCTTCAGCATTTATAAATTTATAATTTTTATTAACTTTTAACCACGGCTTTCCTGTAGTAAATCCTGCATTTTCTGTAGAATCCCATTGCATTGGAGTTCTAGCATTATCTCTTCCCTTTGCATAAATAGAAGCCATTATTTCATCATGAGAATACCCCTTAGATATTCTATCTTTATACATATTTAAAGTTTCAATATCATTATATTCATTAATATCTTCAAATCTTACATTGGTCATTCCAAGTTCTTCTCCTTGATAAATATAAGGAGTTCCCTTCATTCCATGAAGAAGTGTTGCAAGCATTTTTGCACTTTCTACTCTGTATTCTCTATCATTTCCCCATCTTGATACTATTCTCGGTAAGTCATGATTATTCCAGAAAAGACTATTCCATCCTTCACCTTCAAGTTCTGTTTGCCATTTAGATAAAACTTTCTTTAAATCCAGTAAATCTAATGGTTTTACATCCCATTTTTCTTTTCCTTCAATTTGATCTAATCCAATATGTTCAAATTGAAATACCATACTTAATTCTTTTCTTTTTGGATTTGAATAAAGTTTAGCAATTTCAGGAGTGGCTCCCCATGTTTCACCTACTGTTAATAAATCATGTCCTTCCAATGCAGCTTTATTCATTTCTTGTAGATAATCATGTAATTTAGGTCCATTTCCTGTTATCATTTCATCTGGAACTTTGCCAATAAGGTCAATAACATCCATTCTAAATCCACCAATTCCTTTATCAATCCAGAAATTCATCATCTTATAAACTTCATTTCTAACATTTTCATTTTCCCAATTTAAATCAGGTTGTTTCTTGCTAAATAAATGTAAATAATATTGATCTGTTGATTCATCATATTGCCATGCACTACCACTAAAACATGATCCTAAATTATTGGGTTCATGTCCATTTACTGGATCTCTCCATATATAATAATCTCTAAATTTATTATCTTTAGATTTCTTTGCTTCAATAAACCATTTATGCTCATCAGAAGTATGGTTAACAACTAAATCCATAAGAATTTTAATTCCTTTTTCATTGGCTTCCTTTAAAAGTTTTTCCATATCATCCATTGTTCCAAACTCGTCCATAATATCGCAATAATCACTTATATCATATCCATTATCATCATTTGGAGATTTATAAACTGGACTAAGCCAAATTACATCTATTCCAAGCTCCTTTAAATAATCTAATTTTTCTCTAATACCATTAATATCACCTATTCCGTCACCGTTACTATCATTAAAGCTTCTTGGATATATTTGATATACCACTGAACTATGCCACCATTTTCTTTCCATATTTATTTCCTCCACATTACAAATACCGCTTTTTTCTATTTATATTTTTATAATGTGATTATACATAAGATTAATAAATATTACTTGTAAAATTAAGGCTTTTTATAATACAATACTGCTATTTATTATAAATATAAATAAGCTACCCATATTTTTGAGTAGCTTATTTAATAAATTTTTTACTAGTTTCACTTTAATTATTTACAATAAACTTTGCATGACTTCCACTTTTACCAAGAGTAACTTCTAACCTTGCATCTATTCTTTCCCTTAGCTCTTCAACGTGAGAAATTATTCCTACTAATCTTCCTAAATCTCTTAAGTCCATCAATGAATTAATGGCTGCATCTAAGGATTCTGGATCCAATGTTCCAAAACCTTCATCAACAAACATGGTTTCAATTTGAACTCCTCCTGCATAACTTTGAATAACATCTGCAAGACCTAATGCCAATGCAAGAGAGGCTTTAAATCCTTCACCACCTGATAATGTACTAACATGTCTTTCTTTACCTGTATATGCATCTATTATTTCAAGCTCTAGTCCTGACTGCTTGTTACCTTTACCTTTTTCTATTTTTCTTTTTAATGTATATCTGTCATTGGTCATTTTAGAAAGTCTTATATTGGCAGCCTTTATAATGTCCTGAACCTCCCACGACTAAAGTCGCAAGGTTCTTGGTCGATAGTACCAATGTACTAAGCATAACCAAGCTATCCCCGTAGTTCCTACGGTTCTTATATATGCTATCTATTTCATATAGTAATCCTTCTTAATCCTTCATTTAATATATTTATCGCTGCATTTATATCTCTATTATGATTAGTTCCACATTTAGGACAAATCCATTCTCTAATATTTAAATCTTTTACTTCTTCATTTTTATATTCACACTTATTGCATAACTGTGAACTTGCAAAGAATTTATCTACTTTAATCACTTTTCTACCATACCAACTAGCCTTATATTCTAATTGTTTTATAAATTCTGACCATGATACATCTGATATTGATTGAGCAAGTTTATGATTTTTAACCATATTCTTAACTTGTAAATCTTCAATACAAATAATATCATTTTCTTTTATTAATTTAGTAGATAACTTTTGTAAAAAATCATTTCTTTGATTAGATATATATTCTTGAAGTCTTGCTACTTTTAGTCTTGCTTTATTTCTATTTGAACTACCTTTTGATTTTCGAGATAATTCTCTTTGTAATTTAACAAGTTTATTTAATGACTTCTTTAAATACTTTGGATTTTCAATAGTTTGACCATTGCTTGTAATACAAAATTCTTTAATTCCTAAATCTAATCCAATATTACTATTAGCATTTTCAAGTTTCTTAATTTCTACATCTGTACAACATAGTGAGACATAATATTTTCCACTAGGCTCTTTAGATATAGTTGCATTAAGTATTCTTCCTTTTGGTACTTGTTTATCTCTAATTTTAACCATACCAAGCTTAGGTAATTTAATATACCCCCTACAATACCTTATATTTCCATTAGTGAAATTAGTTCTATATGAAAACCTATTAGTTTTTTTAGATTTAAACTTAGGAAAACCTATCTTTTCTTTAAAGAATTTTTTATATGCACTTTCTAAATCTTTCAGTGAATTTTGTAGTGAAAACTTATCTGGCTCTTTTAGCCATACCAATTCTTTCTTTAAATTAGTTAAATCAGAGCTACATTGCTTATATGAATAAGTTTCTTTATTGTTTTCATATAATTCAATTCTTTTAGCTAAATATCTATTATATATAAACCTACAACAACCAAAAGTTTTATTAATTAACTCTTCTTGTTGTTTGTTTGGATACATCCTAAACTTATAAGCTTTTTCCACTACACTCACCCCTTCAACTTTCTTTTCAGATTATAAATATATATTTTGGTCAGTTATTTTGTATTTTCTAATAGCATAATAACAAAATAACTAAAAACCCAAATATATCCTCTCCTGAATAACATTAACTTATTCATGAATTTAAAGAAAGTATTTTCAAGGATTAATATTATATTTTTAAATAACATATATAAGAACTGTAAGTTCTTAACTTTAATCGTTTTTGAGGTTGTCGTTCACATAAAAACGCTACTTTTTATGCAGTTCTCTTATGAACTTCTTAATATTTCTATTAAGCACAGACTATATCTTATCCTACAGCATTACCTGTTTAGGTCTACCCACTTCCACTACCAATAGCTTGTAGTGTACTCCCCTCAAGAGGGATAGTCGTTGAAGTTTCTCCTTTTCGGAGCTTACCTGCTGATTATCCATTGTATAAGCACTTAGGATTTAACCTTATGCCATCTAACTAATTTTTTCTACTTTCGTAACCTTCACGCTTAACCTTATTTCATGTTTACGTTGTGGTTTAGTTAGCTTTAGGAGTTTCCAGCAATTCAAGTAGTATTGGATAGGTCTTACCTATCTCTACATATAAATTTCTCTATATGCTGACTATTTAGGCTACTAACTCACGACTAAAGTCACGAGTGTGCGTAGCCATTCTAATCAAAATATGCAGCTAATACATATCTTTCAAAGGTTATTCTTTCTACATTATTACCATTGGCCAATTCAGATAATTCACCTATTACATTATAATGATTTTCATCATCTTTAATTTTATCAGTGATTTTTTCAATATATTTTAATGTATCTTTATTATTACTAATTCTTGAGTAAAGCTTTTTATTTTCAATATTATATTCATTTAATTCTTTTTCTTTATCCTTTAATTTATTATGAATTTCATCAACATTAATAATAGTTTTTCCTTCTAATTCACTGGAAAGTATTTGTAATTGATCATTTTTAGAACGTAATTTTTGATAATAACTTTGAATTGTTTTATCTAATATATTAATTTCTTCTTCATTTATTTTACTTTCACTGTATTTTTCATAGCTTTCAAAACCATTTTTACTTAGAGCTAAATTAAATTCATTATTTTTATTATTATAAATATCAGTCCATTTTTCCAAAGACCTATTATTTTGAAGTAATGCTTCCTTCTTTTCAGCTACGCTTTTTTGTATATTAGTTAATAAATCTAAAGCATCTTTTAAATCTTTTTCAACTTTAACTATTTTATTTTCAATTATTTTTATCTCATTATCTAACTGATTTTCACTTTCAATATCTTTAGGAAGTATTTCTTTAATTTCCAATAATAATGCTTTTTCCTTTTCCAGCTCAGTTTGTATATTTTGATATTTTAAAAGCTCCTCATTATATTTTTTATCTAGTAATTGTTGATTTTCCATTAATGTTTTTAAGAAATTTTCATCATTATTTTTGCCTTCTATTACTTTATCTATTTCCTTTATTTTTTCATTTAAAGCATCAATTTCTTTAGCTAAGCTTTTACCAATAACAATAATATTATCATTAAGTATTTTTAAATTTTCTTCATTATACTGTATATCATTTATGTCTATTCCATTAATGTCTTTTATTTTTTCTAATTTATCATTTTCTATACTATCCAATTGATTTTTAATTTCATTATTAATAACAGTTAATTTATTTAAAACATCATCATGTACTGATTTTTCTTCTTCACTTATCTTTTTAAGTTGTTCTAGCTTTTCTTCACTTGGCACTTCACCTTTAATTGATGCTTTATTAGGATGATTAACTGAGCCACATACTGGACATGGTTCTCCTTCATTAAGATTTAAAGCCAATATTCCAGCCATTCCTTTTCTAAATAAAATTTCACTTTGTTCATATTGGTTTTTGGCTGAAATATATGTTTTTTCAACAGATATATATTTATCATACATTACAGTATGTTTTTCCTTTAACTCAAAGTATTTTTTTATGGCTTTATATACTTCTAATAAATACTCTTTACTTCTTTTTTTATCATCAATGGACTTTATTAACTGAACTCTTTCAACTTCCTTTTTAGATATTTCAATGATTTTATTTCTTAAATTATCTATCTCATCTGACACTTTATCAAATTGAGCCTTAGTTGAATTTTTTAAATTATTGTGCTTTTCTACTTCAACAACTAAATTAGTAACTAACTTTTCTTTTTCTTTATAAACATTATACTTTTCTTTTTTCTCTTTTAACTTACTTCTTTCTTCTATAAGTGTATTTTTATTATTATCCTCTTCTTTACATCTTTCATAATTAACTGTACATTCCTTAAGCTTTTCCAGTAATGAAGATACTTCTTTTTCAGTATTATTAATGTCCACCTTACTTGCTTCAATTTCTTTTTTTGCTTCTAAAATTGATTTTTCTAAGTGAAGTAAGTTTAAAGCTTTTCTACCTTGCTCTAAAATTACTTCTTTATCTTCTATTTCCTTTTTATTTTCTTCCATTAAATTTAATTCATTTGATATCTTATCTTTTAAATTAAATTTTTCATTAATTTCTTTTGCTTTAACTTCATCTTCTTTAATTTTAAATATTTCTTTATTGGAAGAATCTATAATCTTTTTTAAACTCTCCTCTTTAATTTTATCTTCATCTAATAATTGATGTAAAAGTTTTATTATTTCTAAAATATCTTTATTTTCAACTTTTATTAAATTTTTAAGAGCTTCATTATCTGCAAAATCAATTTTTGTTATATATGCTTCCCTTTTTTGCTTATCTGCTTCTATTTTTCTTTTTAAAACTAATTGCTTTTCCTTTAATTTATCTTGAAATTTTAAGAATTTTTCAGTTCCAAAAATATTTCTAAAAATACTTTCTTTATCTTTACTTTCAGCTTCTAATAATTTTCTGAATTCCCCCTGTGGAAGCATAACTATTTGTTTAAACTGCTCTGCATTTAGTCCTAATATCTTTTCTATTTCTTCTTTTGCTTCAGTGGTTTTAGTAATTACTTTTTCCTCTGGCAAATATAATTCCACAGTATGCTTCTTTTCTACCACTTGTACAGTTCCATTTTTTTTAACTTTTTCTACTTTTTGAGTGGGATATCTAGTAATTTTATATTCCTTATCTCTTACTAAAAATTCTAAAGTAACATATGAAACTTCACTTTTTGCTGCATGATCACTTTTTAAAGAATCTATGCTTCTACTTTTACCACTGGCTTCTCCAAATAATGCAAAGGATATTGCATCAAAAATAGTTGTTTTTCCTGCTCCTGTAGGTCCACATATAACAAATATATTATTTTCCTTTAATAAAGAAAAATCCAATTCTTCTTTTCCTGCATATGGGCCAAAAGCATTAATTATAAGTTTTTTGGGTCTCACCTACTGCACCTTCCTCTCAATTTCCTCTAAAATATTAATTACTTCATTTTTTCTAACTTCATCTATTTCTTTTCCCTTTATATTAAAATAAAACTCATCAAATAGCTTATTTAATGTTTTTTCTTTAAAATTACCACTGGCAGATGTTTTGCTACCACCTTCATTTAATGATGAATTTACCATTTTTAATCCCATTATATTAGGAAAAACTGCCCTTAACTTTGATATTCCATCCAATATCTCACCATCATTAGTTAATTCTGCAAAAATATAATCATCTAAATTAGTTCCTAAATGATTTTCCCTTTTAACCAACTCTTCAATGGGACCTCTAATTATCCTTAAATCTCTTAATGGTTCAATTTCCTTTAATTGAACATTTACTTTTTTATCAGCTTTTATTTCCACAACAGGAATAGATTTTTTTTGTTTATATTCAGATATTGAATACTTTAAAAGTGAACCTGAATATCTAATTCTATCACTTCCAACCTTTTGTGGTCCGTGAAGATGGCCCAGTGCTACATAATCAAAGGAATTTAAAAGATTTCCATCAATTAAATCTGTTCCTCCAATGGATAATGGTCTTTCAGATTCACATATTTCTAAACCACCTCTATTTTCCTTATCTTCTGCTGAAAAAGTAAAATATCCATGGCTTATTAAAATATTACGTTCAGTTAAATTTATTGTTTTATTTATTTGGTTAATAATTGCCTTCATTGCATCATTATGAGTTTTTATTTCTTTGTCCTTATATATTAGCCTTACCTTTGCAGGATCAACATAAGGAAGTAAGTAAAAATTAACATTACCAAATTCATCTTTTAATGTAACCTTTTTAACTTCACCACTAAAGTTTCCTTCTATATATAATCCTTTATCAGTTAAAAGCTTATTACCAAAAGATAGTCTTTCAGCACTATCATGATTTCCTGAAATAGCTAAAACAGGAATCTTTAGCTCTAAAATTATTTTGCTAAGTATAGTATCCAAAAGCTCTACTGCTTCAGCTGGTGGAACTGATCTATCATATATATCCCCTGAAATAATCAGAGCCTCTATTTCCTGTTCTCTTAATAATTCCACTAATTTATCTAAATAATATTTTTGATCCTCTATCATTGAATACTCATTGACAATTTTTCCAATATGCCAATCAGCTGTATGGACTATTTTCATTTAAAAACCACATCCCATCACTTTCTTAAAGATTAAAAATAAAGTGTAATAATAACCATTATTACACTTTATACTACTTATCTTATATTACTTCTCTTTAACCTTTTTTTCAATTTAATCATATTTATTTCAGCCTTATTATATACATCATAAATACTTTTACTGTTTTTCAAAACTATAGCATACCCATATGAAATTCCTATCAAATCTATTTTTTCATCAGGCATATTCCTCTCAACATATAAAGAGAGCATTTCTTCACATTTGCTTATGGGCATATTTTTATTGCCTATTAAAACAAATTCATCAGCACCAACTCTATATAGTTGTCCATATTCCTTAAATATATCTGATAATACTTGTACATTATTTTTTATATATTCATTTCCTTTAAAAGGGCTTAAAGTTAAATTTACCTTTTTTAAATTATTTAAATTAAAAACAAATATAACATATCCTCCATATTTCTTTAAGGATCTATTTATTTCATACATTCTTTCATCAAAAGCCATACGATTAAATAATCCTGTAAGTGAGTCTATATATTTAAAATTTATATTTTCTTCATTTGAAACATCTACATAATAACATTCCTTTATTTTTTTTCCATAATTATATGAATATATTATTGTATAAATAATAACTGCTGATTCAAAAAAATAGCCTTCTTCACGAAATCCTAATTTATAATAAATAAATATATCAAGAAAACCTACCACTGATAATAATATTATGGATAACGGTTCAAAGCAATGCCTCTTATTTTTTTCATAATCTTTTATCCATATAACCATGCCAATAATTAAGGTAAGTATACATAACCCATGGAAAATAAAGATACCTTCTATATAATGCATCACATTAAAAACATGTAATAATGTACTTGTCACTATATATATTAGTAATAAACTTAATATTACATTTAACACCTTTATATATCGATTATTATAATTTTCTTTAAATAATAGTAAAAATATCACTGGAATGAAAAATAAGCTTAGTAGCTTTAGCTCTCCTCTTGGCACTACATCAGTGATAAATAATTCTAAAATTTCACTGGAAAACAATATCCAACAAGAAGTACAAAAATTTAGTAACGATAAATACAATACCTTTTTATAATTCATAGTATCATGCTTTTTTGATCCAAAATATATAGATATAAGTATTATACCTATGGAAAATAAAACTATTGCTGCTAGTATTTTATGTACCTTAGAAGATACTATATATATTATTTCATTACTTTTATCACCTAAAATTATACTATTTATTCTGCCATTATAATCAAGATACTCTGAACTAAATTCTAACTTTATATTTATATTATTTTCATTATGTGGAAGACTAACAAAAATCCAGCTGCTTTCCTTCTCTTTACCAAAAAGTTGCTTATTGCTTTTTCTTATTTTACTACTGCATTTTCCATTAATATAAATATCTATACTCTGTAGTTCGCTTCTTAATAATAATGTCGGATCATTATACCCTATGGTAGAAATATCCTTTTCAATAATTATTTTATCTTTTTTTTCAGTTTCTCTTATTACAACTGGTAAATTTATACTTTCCTTACTGTTATCATTCTTTAAGTATTGCCAACTAGTATTAATCTTTACAAGTTTTATTTCTTCACATAGGCTATTGATAATGTTATTTCCAAAAATATTTATAATCATCCCTAATAATAAAGCAATACTCAATATAAAAGTTTTTTTTATATTATGCTTTACTTTCTTTTTCATAAGCTTCTCCTTTAACTGAAAATCTTCAACACAATTCCATTATATACCTTTTTATCGCTTCTTTGTATATTTTTTCTCTTTTTCTTTATTTTTGCAACCTTTTATACCATCATTATTTATTATAGATTTTTACAAATTCATATTTTTTGATAAATCTAGTGTCTCTTTTATTGATTTTTATTAATAAATTTCATTTATAAATTTATATTATATAATATTTTTGAATATTATTCTATTTGTGTTATAATAAGGTAAATATTATGTTATGACTTACTTCACAAAATTAAGTATTTTATACATATGTTGGGGTAGAAATAATTATTAAGGAGGTATTTTATGAAATTTATTATTACAGGTTCAGGAGGATGTGTAAGCATTCCTAGACCTTTATGTACTTGTAAGATTTGTAATGAAGCTAGAGATAAAGGTTACCCATATGCTAGATGCGGATGCAGCTTATTTTTAGATGATATAAAATTATTAATTGATACTCCGGAAGATATTGGTCATGCATTAAATCACTGTAATATAAAAGAAATAAATTATTTGTCTTATAGCCATCTTGATCCAGATCATACTTTAGGAATGAGAATTATTGAACAATTAAGACTTAATTGGCTTGACTTATCTGTTAATAAAAAATGTGATAATCCAATAAATGTACTAGCTCTACCTAATGTATTAAATGATGTTAATGCCTTAAGTACAAAATACGGTTCTATTTTAGATTATTATGAATCTTTAAATCTTATAAAAAGAAAGCCTGTAAGTAAAAGAATAGTAATTAATGACATCAAAATAACATTAGTTCCTGCTAATGAAGAAGGTACAGTAACAATCTTTGTTTTTGAACAAAATGGTAAAAAACTAATATATGCACCATGTGATGTTAAACCATTTCCTAATTCAAGACTATTCAATGATGCTGATTATCTTATCATAGGTAATACTATCATTGGAAATAACCTTAAAAATAACTTTTATTTAACTAAAAATAATCCACTGAATTTAGAGTTATTTTCTTTTGAAGAGGTCTTAGAGATAAAAGCAAAATATAATATTCAAAATGTCGTATTCACTCATTTGGAAGAAGATTGGGGTAAATCATATGATGACTATCTTAATTTAGAGAAAGAATGTATTGCCGTTAAGTTTGCTTATGATGGAATGACTATTGAATTATAAAACCACATTACAAAATTCCTTTATCAATCTAGCTAAGTTTATAACTTCTCTTTAAATAAAAATAAGGCTGATGTCATTCATCAGCCTTATTTTTTATAATAATTCCTTAACTTCTTCTAAAGAAGCATTAATAGTAAATATCATATTTTCATCTATCTTCAATGTACATTTATCTGCTTTTTCTTTTATCTTATCTAAGTTTAATCCACCTTTATGTATTTCTTTAAATTTAGTAGCAGCTAAATTTACCTTGAAATTTAAATCTTTCATACCTGTTATTTTAATATCATTTGCACAGCTTCCGTTATTATTAATCTTTAATCCTATTATATTACTTCCTTTTCCCAATACCTCATTAGTTGGTATATAATCAACATCTATATTACCAGTTATAGTCATCCAACCTCCACTTAATTTTATTTTTGACATTAAGCTTACCTCATAATTTTCTGTTACAGCTTTTAATAAATTACCTAATTGATATAATGTTAATTCTTTTTCCATCTTTCTATTCTCCTTTTTCCTTAACTATTTCTACTAATGTCTCATTATAAGTTACTTGTCCTCCTATATCTGATATGCCTGATACAGTTATATAATTAGGATTACCGTGCTTTCTCCACCATCCAACATACATCATAACTATATTATCTCTGATACAGTCATCTATTATAATTTGTACAGTTATTTTCCCATTATCAGATATTAAGCTGACATTTTCTTCTTCATAAATATTTAATTTTTTTGCTTCTTTACTATTTATATATGCCTTAGCTGGACCTTTTTCATCCATAACATGCTGGCTAAATAATGTATCTTTACTATGGTTTGTTAGTAATCTAAATTTAGACTCTTCTTTATTATAGTTCATTTTATTAAAATTAAACTCTATTTTTCCACTTTTCGTTAAAAACTTTTTATCTTCCCAAGCTACATTCTTGTGAGGAGTAAAATAATTATTTTTTATATATTCTAAATCAATTTCCTTATGGATGCTTTTTAATGGCTTGATAACTTCATTAAGATATTCCTTTTTTTCTACCATTGGATAGCCTTTAAGCTCGAGCCTTTTGGCAATCTCCCTAAAAAAGTAATACTCATCCATTAACTCTTCTGCTGGTTCTATAAGCTTTTCATTAAAAATTATATATGGGTTAGTCATGGAACTAAAAAGTAAATCTTCACTTTCTAATGTACTGGTGGCAGGAATAAATAAATCGCATTCTTCTGCTGTATCTGTCATAAACATATCAATGCATACCTTAAATTCAATTTTCCTAAAAGCATCCTTTAGCTTGTTTAAATTTGGCAACTGGTTTAATAAATTACTTTTAGTTATTACAGCCATCTTTAAAGGAACATTATCTTCCTTTGCCCATTCCTGCTCTGGGCAATATATATTGTTTCTAGCATGTGCTTTTCCCTTTACAGCATCATTAATAAACTCACTGATTTGGCTCACATAAAATTCTCTGCTTTCTCCATAAGCAGCACTATTGTAAGGATCAGTATTTAAAATATCTGGATAAACTCTGTTAGCATAATTAACACCGCCTCCACTAATACCTATTTGCCCTGTTATAGCACCTAAAAAGCTTATTAGTTTAATGGTATTTCCACCATTATAATACTTTTGCATACCATATCCCAATAAAATACTGGAGTGTTTTTCACTATAAAGCTTTGCTAACTCTTCAATTTCACTTACTTCTATACCACATATAAAAGACAACTTATTCATATCTAATGACAACAAGTAATCTTTATATTCTTCAAAACCATTTATATATTTCTGAATATAATCTTTATCTAGATAATTTCTTTCAATGATAATCTTTCCCATAGCTAATGCTAAAGCTTCATCTCCACCTGGCTTTACTCTTACATATTTATCAGCTATCTTTGCTGTTGAAGTAAAAATAGGATCTATAACAATGACTTTGCTACCATTAGCCTTAGCTTTTTTTATACTTTGCATAGTATGTATAGTAGTATTAGCTGGATTCTTGCCCCATACAAATATATTTTTGCTATGTATAAGATCATCCAATGAATGGCTTACTACATCTCCAAAAACCTGTTTTTGTGCATGTATACCTGCACTCCAACAAGGACCACCTTTTGCTTTTGATGCTCCACCATAAAAATTAAAGAATATGTCTCCTATACTCTTTAATAAAGAACCATTACCATACTGTTCATAATATAATACTGACTTAGGAGAATATTTATCTTTATATCCCTTTAACTTATGAACCATTATTTCTATAGCTTCATCAAAGGTAATTTCCTTCCACTTTCCCTTAACTTTTAATAAAGGTTTGTAAATCCTCTTATGATGATTTAACCTATTTAAATGAGCCAGTCCCTTTTTGCAGATAAATCCCTTAGTATAAGGATGTTCCTTATCTCCTTCAATTTTAATGATTTTTCCTTCTTCAACATATACATTAAACTTACAACAATCAAAACAATCTAATGTACATCCATGACTTAGCTTATTCATTTCTCCACCCCAATATTTTTTTCTAGTATTCCACAGATGCCATACATAATCCTTTAGCAGGTGCTTTTTCTCCTGCACATGATCTTTGTTTAGCATTTAATATATCTACCACATCTGCTTTAGTAAGTTTACCTTTTCCTACTTCAATTAATGTTCCTGTTAAAATTCTCACCATATTTAATAAGAAGCCATTACCATTAAATTTAATTTTTATTATATTATTTTCTTCAGTAATATCTATGAAATTAATAGTCCTTACAGTGGACTTACCATTTTTAGGCTTAAGACTGGTAAAGCTTTGAAAATCCTGTGTTCCTAATAACACTTCTGCTGCTTCCCTCATTTTATTTATATCTAATTTTTCATTAATATGATAGGCATATCTTCTTAAAAAAGCATTAGCATAATTATTATTATCTATGGTATATACATAGGTCTTTGACACTATGTTTAATCTTGCATGAAATCTTTCACTAGCCTGCTTTATATCCTTTATCACTATATCTTCTGGTAGATACATTAATAAATATTTTTTCATTTCATCTATACTCATAGTACTGTTAGTCTTAAAGTTGGCAATATAATTATCAGCATGAACTCCTGAGTCAGTTCTGCCACAGCCTACAAGCTGTATTTCTTCACCAGTCATCTTTTCTAAGACTTTTTCTATTTTATCTTGAATTGTGGACACAGATGTTCCCTTAATATTCTGCTTCTGCCAGCCTTTATATCTTCCACCATCATACTGTATTATCATCTTTATGTTTCTCATTCTCTGTCTCCTCTATAATAATTGTCTTAATTATATATTCTATAATAACATATTGTTAAAATGCATTACATAATAATATTTTAAAAAAAATCCATATTTTTATTACATTATATGGAATTTTATTTCAAATAGAGTTATAATAATATCAAAGGAAAGAAAGAAAGAAGATGATTATATGAAATTTGTATTTAATGCAAGTCATGGATAGCGTTTTTTAGTCTTATTAAATTTATCTAATTATTTGAAAGAAGAGTGAATTTTATGGGATATAAAAATAATAATTATGACGATTACAGATTTGAATATAAGAATGATCATATACTAGTTTTGAAGTATTATACTCAAACTAAGAAATATGCTCCTTATACTTCTATGCTTAGCGAAAGAAACATCAGTGAAGAAACATTTAATAAGATTTGTGAAGATTGGCACACTAGGAAAATAGCCGAAGAAAAAGCTAGGGCTGCCCATAAACGTGCAAGCTAATTCTTTTGCCAAATTACACACCTAACTTAATATATATAATATATTTAAAAAATGTAGCAGACTATATAGACTTGCTACATTTTTTATTTATCTTCTTTTTAAATTAATGATTATGCTTTTCATATATAATCCTCCATGAGAATATTATTCCACTATATATTACTCTTAGTAATTCTTAATGTGCAAAAAAAAGCATCTATTGCTGTGGTACAATAGATGCCTTTTGGCTTATATATTTAAATTATGACTATGTTTGTAGAGCTAATAAATAATATAAAAAGATTTTAGGATTTAATGTATTCAAAATATCTGTATCAAATGTGTGGTAAATACAGAATAGTGTTGTTAGCACATAATCATAATATATATAACTTTTTAATTGATAACAATTATCATCTTCATTTATTATGATAAACCTTTTATTAAAACCTGTCAACTATTTTTTCAATATTTTTTGTTAATCCTTTTTATTTACTTTCTTACTATGCTTAACACCTTGATTGTTACACTTCTTTTCTTTTTCTTGTTGGCTTGCACATGAACAGTCTTTCTTTTCACTCATAAATTAATCACTCCTAGATGAAAAATACTTACCTATATTATTTTTTACTTAAATTAAATAATAATGTTGTAAAAAGAAAGGCTATGTAGCCATTATTTTACTCTAATTACGCTTTCTTAAAATTATAATATATATTCTAACTGGCAATCACAAGGTTCTGCTTGTACTAATTTTTCATTGTACTCTTTAGCTTCTATGCAACCTATAGCCTTATAAAAAGCTTGTGATTCCTCCGATGAATGTGCTGAAATATATAACTTTTTAGCATCTAAATCTCTTGCTTCTTGGGCAATCATTTGAAAAAGTTTTTTGCCAATGCCTTTTCCTCTGCTTTCATATGAAACATGAATTGAAGATAATTGTATATACTGACTTTTTGAACCAAAAAACTTATTTTCTACGGAAGTAAAGCCTGCTAACTTTCCTTCTATAAAGGCCCCAATAACAGCGCCTCCAGTATTTAAAGTATTTTTTAGGCACTCCACTAAAAACTCATACTCCTCCTTGCCCCATTGTTCCGTAAATGCTATATTCTCTAAAGTCCATTGACCATTTCTTTTTCTCCAGCATTTATTCACTTGCTGATATCTATTAAAATTTGAAAATATCTCAGTGTTTAATTCATTTTCATTTATCTTTCTATATATTATTTCACTCATCTTTATCACTCCTTTTTATTTATATTTTCAATTTTATCACTTTGATAATAAAAATAAAAATCATATGGAAAGCATAAAATGCTCCATATGATTTAATAATTTTATATTTTTATACTTCTTTTTTCTTTTTTAAGAATCCTTTGAATAGAAAACTTTCCTTGTATTGCAGCTCCTGGTAGTCCACCTGGAGGCGATAGCCATTGTCCTGCTAAAATAACATTTTCTATACCTTTAACAAATGGAGATGGATATGGATTCTTCATACTATTTTTAGTAATCATATAAGCCTGATTATATCCTTTATAAGCATTGCAGTATCTTTCATATGTTATTGGTGTCCAAGTATCTATAAGTTTCATCTTTCCTGCATATTCAGGAAAACGCTCTTCTATCTTCCTCAAAATCAATTCAGCAATTTCAACTTTCTTCTTATTATATTGTTCTCTATCACCATATAATTTTCTCCAGTAAATATAACTATCTTCAGATAATCCCCATAATATTTGGATTATCTGTTTACCTTTCGGTGCAAAGTCTGGCTCATAACCATATGTTTTAACTGTTATTCTATCACCCATCCAGCTTTCATTTTTTATATCACTGGCATCTAGCATATATTCTGATTCCAGAGCTTTATGGCTATCTATAGCATATGCTGCTTGAAACATACCATAAATAGGATATTTCTTTCTATGATGTAAGACTTCATTCATTACATCATCCATATAGTCTTTACCTAATAAATGTCCAAAAGTATAATTGATATCACAAGCTGGTATGATGTAATCTCCTTTAACTTTCCTTCCATCCTTCAAAGTAATTCCTGTGGCAATATCTTCATCTACATCTATCTTCATCACATTACAATCAGTAAATATTCTGCCACCTAGCTCTTCATATCTCTTCCTCATCCTAAGTGCCATTGCTCTTGATCCCCCCTTAGGTATTCCTCCATCTCCACTAATAAAATTTCCATATGCCATTGGAAATGAATTAGCCAATGACTCTTTTGGGCAAAAGTCTGAAATAAGGCACTTAATCAATGGATGTTTAAATTTATCCATTAAATCATTTGTATCCATACCTTCATATAGCTTCAAAATCTTCATAGACTTTGACAACTTAATTACATCTATAAAGTTCATCATTTCAGGTGGTTTTTCAGCTGGTATATTCACTTTAGCTCCAACAATACAACTTTCAATAAGCTTATTAATTTCATCAGCATCCTCTGGAGATAATGCTAAAAGCTCTTCCTTAGTTTTATTTATATCTTTCCATAATGAAATAGATTTTCCATCAAACTCTGAAGTATACATTTTATCATTTCTTATTATTTCAGTATCATCATCAATTGCTCCCGTTTCACGCCATATCCTATTTAACTCTGTGCCTTTTGTGGTGCCCATCAGCCAGTGTATACAATTATCTATATGATATCCGTCCCTATCCCAACCTGTACATTCACCACCTACAATACTATGTCTTTCATAAATTTCACTACTAAAGCCTGCCTTTTGAGCATAAATTCCTGCAGTAAGTCCTGATATTCCGCCTCCAATTATTATTATCTTCTTATCATTCATACTGCCTCCTAGTTTAAGATTACTAACCTCTACTATCATATGATATAAAAAAATTTAAATTCGTTCTTTTTAAGCATATTAATAAGTTCCTTATAACCAAAAAATAAATGCCACAAAAAATCTTTTGTAGCATTTATTTGCTCCATCAGATAGTATCTATCTATGTTCTAACTATCTTAACTTATTGTGACATCTTCTCAGCTATATATGAATTAACCTCATCTGGTGAAATATTTAATATTATTGCAAATTCCTCATTTAATAATCGCTCTGCAGTTTTCATTATTTCTTCATCGCCTTTATAAGCTTTTTTACCTAACTCTCTATTACTTTTCTTATTTTCATAAATGCTCTTTACCAATTTAATAAGTGCTTCACAATCTCCACTTTTAAGCATAGATTTAAATTTCTCATTTCTACTCTTCTCATCCTCTATCCATAAAGTTTCTTCACTGGGAATAGCCGTTATCAATGAATTTACCTCATCTAAAGAATGTATCTTTCTCATAGAAATTTTCATATTGTTTACAGGAGTCTTTATTATGGTATTTTTAGAGTAAATGGGCCTTAATACATAATACTTTTTTATTACACTATTCCTATCTTTCTCTTCTTTTATATCTAAAATTTTGCAGACCCCTGTTATTCCATACATAACATAATCATTAATCTTAAACATAAAACTTCTCCTTTCTTTCATAAATCCTGCTTTATGAAACAAAAAAGCAGCTTTAATAACTGGACTTACGTTATTAAAACTACTGGTTATCTATACTTTAATTTTATCACAATTTAAAATACGGATGTAAGTAAAATCTTTTTATAGATTTAATATATTTTTCAAAAATAAAAATATTACAACTAATTTTAACTCTCTTGCTTGATATTATTACTTTTCATATTCATACATAAAATAATTACATTCTTCCATGCCTAAACTTCTGTAAGTTTTTTGTGCTGTATAATTTTCCTTTTCTACATATAGCCTTATACCTACATATTCATTATTACTATCGCATATCTCTTTTACTTTATTATATAGAGCTTTAAATACCCCTTTCCCTCTATATTCCTTATTTACATACACACTTTGCACCCAAATGAATGTTCCATTTCTCCAATCACTCCATTCATATGTATACATAATTTGCCCCACTACTTTTCCATCAATTTCACAAACATGATATATCCCCTTATTTTCATCTTGAATGATATTTCTAACACCTTTAGTTAAGATTTCCTTATCTAACTCTTTATTTTCTGTTTCATATGCTAAATTGTAATTATATTCAACGATAATATCTAAATCTTCTAATTTTGCTTTTCTTATATTCATAAGTATCTCCTATAAATTTAATTTCTTTATTCTTAGTCTATCATCAGCAAAATTTAATTACAACATACTCAATATGTATTGTAATTTTACTGTCATAAAAAACAATAAAAATAAGCCCCTTCAAGTAGAAGCTTATTTTTATTTCTAAAGATTAAATTATTAACTGCTAAAAAATTGGATAGTATGGATAACCGTAAGGATATGGATATACTGGAGGAATATATGGATATGGTAACAATCCTATCCTGTTTATTCCTCCTATAGGATAATTTCTACGTCTAAATCTCCTATACCTATTAGGCCTATTATATCCACCAGGTGGTTGCCGTGATTGACTATTTTCAGAAGCTAATACATCTTCTCCAACTAGTTATACATTTTTATATAACCTCCTTATAAAAACTATTTTTATTTTTCCAATTATTTGTGTAATAATAAAATATATAATAAATTACGGAGATGATTATAAATGAATACTGAAATAGAAAAGTTAACTCAAATACTTAGGGATAGCAATAATATAGTTTTCTTTGGTGGTGCTGGTTGTAGTTGTGAAAGTGGTATTCCAGATTTCAGAAGTGCAAGTGGTTTGTGGAACGAAAAACTTAAAATAAACCTTACTCCTGAGCAATTAGTTTCTCATACCATGTTTATGAAATATCCAAAAGAATTTTTTGAATTCTATAGAGATAAATTAATATATCCTGATGCTAAGCCTAATGCTGCTCATATAGCTTTAGCTAAGCTTGAAGAAATGGGTAAGCTTAAAGCTGTAGTTACTCAAAATATAGATGGCTTACATCAAGCTGCTGGTTCTAAGCACGTCTATGAACTTCATGGTTCTGTTTTAAGAAATTATTGTGTTAAATGTCATGCCTTTTATGATGAAAAATTTATTTTAGAATCTAAAGGAGTGCCTACTTGTACTAAATGTGGAGGAAATGTAAAGCCTGATGTTGTTCTTTATGAAGAAGGCTTAGATGATAATGTAATTAAAGGTGCTATTGCTGCCATTTCTAAAGCAGATACCTTAATTATAGGTGGAACTTCACTGGTTGTTTATCCAGCAGCTGGGCTTATTAATTACTTTAGAGGTAAAAATCTTGTTCTAATTAATAAGAGTTCAACTTCCGCTGATAATAAAGCTGATTTAGTTATTCATGAGGCTATTGGGAAGGTTTTAGGAGAAACTGTTAATAATATTTAATATTAAAGATGGTATCTTAAAATCAATTTTAAGATACCATCTTTACTTATTTAACCTCTTAATAAAGTTTTATAAATTCCTCTACCATTTTACTAGCATTTTTTTCAGCTATAGGTAAGAACTCTTCATCTTTATATATAAAATGCTACTCATTTATCATTTACTAAGTTTTCATAACCATCAGTGAAATCTATAATAATTCAAATATGCAAAAAGATATATGTCAATCGCTTGACATATATCTTTTTTTCACTTATACTTTAGTTATATAATTCCAATTTAAGGGAGGGTTAGCAATGTTTAACTTAAACAATGTTGTAAAATTTGAGAATAAGAGATTTGACGTATTTGCAATTGGAGAATTATTAGTTGACATGATTTCTGATGATTATGATGCCGACAATAGTTGCAATAAATACTCAAGATATTTTGGTGGTTCACCTGCAAATATTACTATGAATATAAAAAGACTTGGTGGTAATCCTATTATTTCAGCTTCTGTTGGAAATGATAGATTAGGTGAATTCTTAATTAATAATTTAAAGAAAAATAATATTAATACTGAATTTATTAATAAAGTCAATAATTCTACAAGTATGGTACTTGTAACTAAAAGTAAGGAAACTCCACTACCTATTTTCTATCGTAGTGCAGATTATAATTTAGAATACAATGAAGATATAGGTTCAATATTAAAAAATAGTAAAATAGTTCATTTTTCATGCTGGCCTATTTCTCAAAAGAAATCAAGAAAAGTTATTGAAAAAGTTATTGAAGAAGCTAGAAAAAATAATGTTCTTATAGGTTTTGATCCAAATTATCATGAAATGATTTGGGAAGAAGGACATGATGGAATAGAATATATAAAAAATCTTATTGGAAAGTTAGATATAATAAAACCTTCAGAAGTTGATGCAGAAAGAATTTTTGGCCCAGATACTCCTGAAAATCATGTGGACAAGTTCATTCAATGTGGTGCAAAACTTGTAATAATGACTTTAGGGAAAGATGGTGCAATAGTTTCTAATGGCACTGAAACTATTAAATTTAAAACTTTAGCTACTGAAGTTGTAGATACAACTGGGGCTGGAGATGCTTTCTGGGGTGGATTCTATACAGCACTAACTAGTAATTACCCTTTAAAAGAAGCTTTAAATATTGGTTTTGCAACAAGTGCTTTCAAGCTAAAAAATGTAGGTGCTATTGCAGAATTGCCTTCTATAGAGGAATTAAAAACACTTTATAATATATAGTTAATTAAGAGGAGATATTAAAATGACGGTTAAAAATAAAGTTCAACTTATAACTTATGCTGATTCTCTTGGTGGAGATTTAAAAACATTAGATAATGTACTTACAAAATATTTTCCAAATAAATTTAAAGGTGGTATTCACATACTTCCTCCATTCCCTTCATCAGGGGATAGAGGTTTTGCACCTCTTACTTATTTAGAAATAGAACCTCAATTTGGTACATGGGATGATATTCGTAAAATAGGTGAAAAACATGATGTGCTTCTTGACTTAATGGTTAACCATATTTCTAAAAACTCAGTATTCTTCCAAGACTTCTTAAAGCATGGGAAAGAATCAAAATACGCTGATTTATTTATTACATTAGATAAACTATGGAATGATGGAAAACCACTTCAATCAGATATAGACAAAATGTTCTTACGTAGACAAGTTCCATATTCAACATTTAACATAAATGGTGAAGACGTTTCTGTTTGGACTACCTTTGGTAAAGAAACACCTTCTGAACAGATAGACCTTGATATTAACTCTGATGCGGTTAGACAGTTATTAAAGGAATTCTTCGAAAACTTCCATAAAAACAATGTTAAAATTGTAAGACTTGATGCTATAGGATATGTAACAAAGAAACTTGGTACTAGCTGTTTCTTTGTTGAACCTGAAATATATGAATTCTTAGATTGGATATGTGATTTAGCTAAATCTCTTGATATTGATTTACTTCCAGAGGTACATGCTCATTACACAACTCAATTTAAATTAGCTAAGTATGGTAACTATATTTATGACTTTATACTTCCATATATGATTCTTAGCACTTTAGTTAATAAATCTAGCTCTCAAATTACAGAATACTTAAAAGTAAGACCTCATAATCAATTTACAATGTTAGATTGTCATGATGGAATTCCTGTAAAACCTGACTTAGATGATTTAGTATCAACGAAGGATGCTAGGAAAATTGTTGATCATTGCTTAAATCATGGTGCAAACTTAAGCTTAGTTCACTCTGATGCTCATAAGAGCCCAGATGGATTTGACGTTCATCAAATAAGATGTTCTTACTACTCTGTTTTAGGATGCAATGATGATGCTTACTTAACTGCTAGAGCAATTCAATTCTTTGCTCCAGGTATTCCACAAGTATATTATGTTGGGTTATTAGCTGGTGAAAATGATGTTGAAAATGTAAAACGTACTGGAGAAGGACGTGAAATTAATAGACACAACTTCACTTTAGAAGAAATTGATAAAGCATATAATCAAGATGTTGTTCAAAGATTACTTAAGCTTATTGACTTTAGAAATGATTATCCTGCTTTTGATGGCACTTTCCATATTGAACCTTCAAATGATAATGAAATGATTTTAACTTGGAAAAAGGATGATAAGTATTGTACTTTAAATGTTGATTTAACTACTAGCAAGTCAACTATTAAATATATAAATGATGATGGTATAACATCAGTTTACCATATATAACTTTTACATTCTAAACAAGTGGCTATTGCAATAATGCAATAGCTACTTACTATTTATTACTCTTATCTACTCTACACTTGTACTTCTTCTAACTACTAAATCCACTGGTAATATAGTTTGTTCTAAAATTTCTGTGTTAGTATATTTAGCATCAATTAAATGAATAGCTAACTTTGCCATTTCTTTAATTGGCTGCTGTATAGTAGTTATTGTTGGTGTTGTTAATTGTGATATTTCAACATCATCAAAACCAACTAATTTAATATCCTTTGGAATTTTAATATTTAATTCATAACAAACCTGAATAACTTGTGCTGCTATTAAATCACTGCTAGCAAATATTCCATCAACTCCATCTATTTCACTAAGTGTATTTTTTATATACTCATAATAATTCATTTCATTATAGGCATTTATATCAAACTTTTTAATAAAATATTCAACATTATTTTTATTACATATATCTATAAATGCCTTTTCTCTATTATCAGCAGGCATTTCTTCATCAATTACACCACTAAAATGTACTATTCTTTTACATCCACATTTTATTAAATGCTCTGTTGCAAGGCATCCCCCTTGATAATTATCACATTGTATTCCTAGTTTTCCTTTTTCAAAATTCTTTTCTAATAATACAATTGGGATATTTCCTGTGTTAATCATATTATATTCAACATTGCCACTACATAAAATTATTCCATCTACTCTATTACTTTTACACATGTCTAAATATTTTTTCTCTTTTGTAGCAGTGTCCTTGCTATTACATAGTATTATTTTATAATCTTTTTTCGCTGCTTCATTTTCTAAATTGCTTATTAACTTAGAAAAATAAGGATGAGATATATGTGGTACTATCACTCCAATTGTATTACTTCTCTGCTTTGTTAATGAACGCGCTATTTCATTAGGCTGATAACTTAACTGATCCATAGCTTCATGAACTTTACTTTTTGTTTTTTCACTAATATATCCTCTATTATTAATAACCCTTGATACAGTTGTTGGTGTAACTCCTGCTAGTTTTGCAACATCAACTATTGTAGCCAAAATTCATTCCCCTCTCTTTATTGTACGACTATATTTATTTACAAAATTCCTACACTCCTAAAATAATAAGTATAAATATTGCTGAAAGTAAATTTGCTACCTTTATCTTTGTAGCAACGTATAAAGTTACTATACTCTATTATGCACATTTACATATAGTTATTGTCAATATTTTCATAATAAAAAAGTACATAACCTATACAAATAATTCACCTACTCACTTTATGTCTTTTTTTCATAAAAAATGGAAATTCATTTTTTATTTTGCAATATTTTGATTTATAGTATAATAATGTTATATGTTGCTAAAATAAATATTCAAAATGGAGGATTTATGTCAGATATATATTTTTTAGAAAATACAAATAAAGATTTTATTGATTTATATTTATGTTATTGTGGTATGGAACAATGTGCTCCACTATATTCCTTTGGACCTGCTATAAGACCTAATTATTTACTACATTATGTTCTTGATGGTAAAGGGTACTATTATGTAAATAATGAGAAATATGAAGTTAATAAAAATGAAGGTTTCTTAATTTGCCCAAATGTTGTGACATTTTACCAAGCAGACGAAGAAAATCCTTGGACTTATCTTTGGATCGGTATAGATGGTGAAAAAGTGGAGACATATTTAAAGGCTGCAGGATTAAATAATGATACTTTAATATTTAAATATAATGATGGAGATTTATTAAAAGAATATATTCTTGAAATGTTAAAACATAACACCTCTTCTAGCAGTGATTCTCTTAAAATTGAAGGCTTACTTTATATGTTCTTTTCAGAACTTGCTAAACAAAATAAATCTGATCCTATTCATAAGAATGATATAAATAATAATTATATAAATAAGGCAATTGAATTTATTCAAAATAATTATCATAATCCAATAAAAGTTTCTGATATAGCTAATTATGTTTGTTTAAATAGGAGCTATCTTTCTACTGTATTTCAAAATAATTTAAATATGTCTCCACAAAAATTTTTAATGGAATTTAGAATAACTAAAGCTGCAACACTTCTATATGATACAGATTTACCTATTACAAATATTGCTTACTCTTGTGGTTATTCTGATCCACTTGCATTTTCAAAAGCATTTAAAAAAATAAAAGGTGTAAGCCCTAAAGAATATAGATTAAAGAAAAAAGAAACAACTGAAAAATTCTTACTTAATGAAATTAAATAAAATACCTACTTCTAACATTTAAACATATTTTCATTATATAAAACTATATAAGATATTGCCAAAAAAGTTTACTATATAAGTAAATGTAAACGGTGTAAATTAAATAATTTTATATCTAAAATAGTTTTGAAAGGAATGAAATAATGATAACGGAATAATACCTTTTTATTTCACATTAAAAGATTCTTGGACTTCCCTTCCTGCTTGGAACAATATAGCTGGAACTTTAGTTAGTACTGATTGTTTTAAAAAAGTTAATAATAAAGAAACTACTTTTAATGAAGTCTACTCTGAAACATCTGATAAGATATTACAATTGATAGATTATGGTCATTCAGAATCACCATCAATGGTTTCTAAAATAACAGATAAATTAATAGCTACCGCTACCGAATGGCAAAATAGAATGCTAGGAAATAATAATTTATACAACTAATGCATTAGAAGGCTTTAATAGGCAAGTACGTAAGTATACAAAGAATAGAAAAATATATTATTAGTATTTCTAGATAATAAAAAACATTACTGGAAATCATAATTTCCAGTAATATTTATCAACTAAGAAAATTAATTACACATAATTACCTACAGTCTCTAGCTCCTTAAAAATTTATTTATTTGCTAATGTTTCTCCATTCTTTAAGTCTTCTAATATTGCCTCATATTCTTCTTCATTTAAGTTATATCTTCTTAAAGAAATTATACTTAATATTGCTATTATACCTGGAACAATTGAATACATTAAGTGTATCCCTTTTAAAGTCTCTACAGTTTGAGCTACATTAGCTTTATACCCTACAAAAGCTAATACATAACCACATAATGCTCCTCCAATTGCACTAGCAAGCTTAGTTTTAAATATATTTGAAGAGAAAATCATTCCTTCTGATCTTTTTCCTGTTTTCCACTCACCATATTCAACACAATCTGCTACCATAGAAGCCAATGAAATATTAGCAGCTCCTTCAGCTAATCCCATTATTGTATTTATAACTAATAATGTTGGTAAGCTTGAATATGATAATGCAAATATTGACATAAATCCTAAAGCATTAATTCCAATTCCAAATAAAGCTGTAGCTCTTTTTCCTAACTTTTGAGTTATAAAAGGAGTACATAATCCTCCTGCCATTCCTGAAACCATACTTATACCAGTTACTATTGGAATATATACTTCTGCATTAAAATTATATTTTATATAATAAATTGAGAAACCATTTCTTAATGCATATGTTACTTCTAACATTAACATTGATACAAGTAATATTCTTAAAGGTTTGTTTGTTTTAAATAATTCTTTTAATTGTTTAAAGCCTTGTTTTTCTGGCTTTCTATCTGTGTTTATCTCTTTAACACCCCAGACAGTAATCCATGTACATATAGCTGCTGTAATTGAATATATAATTGCTACTAATGTCCAACTTCCAAACTTAGCAACTAAAGGTAACGTAAACATAGAAACTACTAAACTTCCACCAAAAGCAATAGTTCTAGCTGATGTAACAATTTTTGTTCTACCTTGTGACGATTGAGTTATATTAGCTGATAAAGACCAATAAGGTGTATCCATTGCTGTAAAGCATATTCCCCATAATATATATGAAATATATATCCATGCAATTTTACCATTATAACTTAAATTTGGGGATGAAAAACACATTATTGTTGCTATTCCCATAAATATTGGAACAAATAATAAATAAGGTCTACTTTTACCCATTTTAGATTTTGTATTATCTACTATCATTCCCATAATTGGATCAGTTATTGCATCTATTATTCTAGCTATTAAGAATAATGTACCTACTGCTACTGCACCTATTCCAAAGCTATCAGTAAGATAAACCGTTAAGTATGTGCCTATAAATGCACATATAATGTTGTTTCCTAAACTCCCCATTCCAAAAGAAATTAAAGTTTTAATTGGAACTAGATTTTGTGAGTTTTTTTCTCCTTTTTTTACTAAATTTAATTCGCTCATTTTTCCCCACCCTTTTTTCTATTTTACACCTAATATTATAAATATTTACATAAATATTGAAAACGTATTTATGTATCAAAAACATGGTTAAATGTTAGATATTTAAATTATATCTACAGTTTGTTGAAAAACCCCCTGTTTAAAAAACAGAGGGTTTTCCTTTACTAGTTGTGGATAAAATTTAAAATTCATAATATCATTAAAACTACTAATATAATATGAAAATAACAAAGATAGTCTTGTTGCTATCTTTTTTCATATTCTGCACTGGTCTTATGTCAATATTTTGGACACAAAAAGTCAAACTTTTTTATGCTGCACTTCTAGCTAATAATTCACATTGATCTGGAGTCATGTAATTAATAGAAGAGTGTAGCCTTTTTCTGTTATACCAACCTTCAATATATTTAAAAACAGCCATATTAGCTTCTTCGAAGGTACGGTATGTATTTCTGTATATTTCCTCCTTTTTTATTGATGAATGGAAGGATTCTATACAAGCATTATCATATGGACAACCTTTTTTACTAAATGATTGTATAATATTAAATTCTTTGCATAGCTTCATATATGTAATATCCCCTACCCAATTTTCATTAATAGAAGTAGCAGTAAAATCTCTTTTCAAAACGTTTTCTAAACCTTCTGCTACCTTTTTACTTGAATGAGGTTTGTATTTTTTTACAGTTATTGCACAAAGGCCAAGTTCAGTCATTCGTCTTTGAACTCGCTTCAATGATACATTGAAGCCTTCTATACCAAGTATATAATG
>OCPP01000303.1_pt1 | contig 38271 bp, 36 predicted proteins | sample 1538211 | NCBI WGS metagenome assembly OCPP01 (sample SAMEA2580193, study PRJEB22360) | human gut metagenome | biome: human gut; feature: human-associated habitat; material: faeces | place: Denmark | collected 2008/2010
CCGATATTTACGTGTGGTTTACTTCTTTCGAATTTTTGCTTTGCCATTTGCAAATGCCTCCTTTTTGGAAATAAAATTATATGATTCATATTAATTATTATTGTAATCAATATGTTTTCTAATTCATTATTTATATATTTTTAATATTTGTAATATTGACTATTATTATAATCAATATTACAAATAGTTATTACTTAATTAGTTAATTATTTAGCTCTGTTACCAGCTATTTGTTCTTGAATGTTCTTTGGAACTTCTTCATAGTGATCGAATACCATTGAGTAAACTCCTCTACCTTGAGATCTTGATCTTAAAGTAGTAGCGTATCCGAACATTTCAGATAATGGTACGAATGCTCTTATAACTTGAGCTCCATTAACTGCTTCCATTCCTTCCATTCTACCTCTTCTTGAGTTGATGTCACCAATAACATCTCCCATGTACTCTTCTGGTACAGTTACTTCAACCTTCATCATTGGTTCAAGTAATACTGGGCTTGCTTTTTGCATAGCATTTTTGAATGCCATAGAACCAGCAATTTTGAATGCCATTTCTGATGAATCGACTTCGTGGTATGAACCGTGAACTAATTTAACTTTGAAGTTAATAACTTCGTATCCAGCGATTATACCATTCTTAGCTGCTTCTTGGATACCAGCATCGATAGCAGGGATGTATTCTTTTGGAATAGCTCCACCAACGATAGCATTTTCAAATACGTATTCACCTTCAGTTGGTTCCATTTCAATAACAGCGTGACCGTATTGACCCTTACCACCTGATTGCTTAGCGTATTTAGCTTCAGCTTTAACAGCTGTTCTGATAGTTTCTTTGTAAGCAACTTGAGGAGCACCTACGTTACATTCAACTTTGAATTCTCTTTGTAATCTATCAACGATGATATCTAAGTGTAACTCACCCATACCAGCGATGATTGTTTGACCAGTTTCTTGATCTGTCCAAGTCTTGAAAGTTGGATCTTCTTCAGCAAGTTTAGCTAAAGCTAATCCCATCTTTTCTTGACCAGCCTTAGTTTTAGGCTCGATAGCAACTTCGATAACTGGTTCTGGGAATTCCATTGATTCTAATATGATTGGTGCGTTTTCATCACATAAAGTATCACCAGTAGTAGTGTTCTTTAATCCAATGATTGCTCCTAATTCACCTGCTTCTAATGCATCAACTTCTTCTCTAGTGTTAGAGTGCATCTTAACAAGTCTTCCGATTCTTTCTTTCTTACCTTTTGTTGAGTTAAGAACGTAAGAACCACTGTTCATTACACCTGAATAGATTCTTGTGAATGCTAATTTACCTACGAATGGGTCAGTAGCAATCTTGAATGCTAAAGCTGACATTGGAGCATCGTCTGAAGCTGGTCTTGTATCTTCTTCACCATCTAAGTTTGTTCCAGTTACAGGTGGAATATCTAATGGTGATGGTAAGTAAGCTACAACACCGTTGATCATTTCTTGAACACCTTTGTTCTTGTATGAAGAACCACAGATACATGGTACTATTTCATTAGCTATAGTAGCTTTTCTTAAAGCAGCATGTAATTCTTCTTCAGTTAATTCTTCACCTTCAAGGTATTTTTCCATTAATGTTTCATCAGTTTCAGCGATAGCTTCTATCATAGCCATTCTGTATTCTTCTGCTTGATCAGCTAATTCTGCAGGAATTTCTTCAATTCTTACATCTTTACCTAAATCATCATAAGTAATGATAGCATGGTTTGATATTAAGTCGATCATACCTCTGAATTCTGATTCAGAACCTACTGGTATTTGTATTGGAACTGCATTAGCTTTTAATCTATCTCTTACAGTGTTAACACATCTGAAGAAATCAGCACCTGTAGCATCCATTTTGTTTACATAAATCATTCTTGGTACTCTGTACTTATCTGCCTGTCTCCAAACAGTTTCAGTTTGAGGTTCAACCCCACTCTTAGCATCAAGAACTGTTACAGCACCGTCAAGAACTCTTAGAGATCTTTCAACTTCTACTGTAAAATCTACGTGTCCTGGGGTATCTATTATGTTTAATTCGTGTCCATTCCACATACAAGTTGTTGCTGCAGAAGTAATTGTTATACCTCTTTCTTGTTCTTGAACCATCCAGTCCATAGTCGCAGCACCTTCATGTACTTCACCTATTTTATGGCTTCTACCAGTGTAGAATAATATACGCTCAGTTGTTGTTGTTTTACCAGCATCAATGTGAGCCATGATTCCGAAGTTACGGAATTTGTCTAATGGATATTTTCTAGCCATTGTATATCCTCCTCTCAATGAGTAATTTTATATTCGACAAAACTGTTTTGGCATAAGCCAAAACAGTTTCAGTTTATTAGTATCTGTAGTGAGCGAATGCTTTGTTAGCTTCTGCCATTTTGTGAGTGTCTTCTCTCTTCTTAACAGCAGCTCCAGTATTATTAGCTGCATCTAATAATTCTCCAGCTAATCTTTCAGCCATAACTTTTTCGCCTCTTTTTCTAGCAGCAGCTAGTATCCATCTTAAACCTAAAGTTTGTCTTCTCTCTGGTCTAACTTCTATTGGAACTTGGTAGTTAGCACCACCTATTCTTCTAGCTTTTACTTCTAATAAAGGCATAACATTGTTTAAAGCTTCTTCGAATACTTCTAAAGCATCTCTGCCTGTTTTTTGCGCCATTATTTCAAACGCATCGTAGCATATTTTTTGAGCTACTCCTTTTTTACCATCTTCCATAACGTTGTTTATTAACTTAGTAACAACTTTTGAGTTGTACATTGGATCTGGTAATACATCTCTTTTAGCGATAAATCCTTTTCTTGGCACTTTTCTTCCCTCCTTAATCAATTTTTACTTTTAAGTCATCGGTACTCGGCAACACTTTACATTTGCCGCAAAGTGCTTCGCTTCTTACATCTATATAAATCTAATTAAATTTCTTTAAATCTATGTAAATGCCGAAGATAAGCACCATCTTAGTTTAAGAAACTATTTTTGTTTTGGTCTCTTAGCACCGTATTTAGATCTTCCTTGCATTCTGTTAGCTACACCAGCACAGTCAAGTGCTCCTCTAACGATGTGGTATCTAACCCCAGGAAGGTCCTTAACTCTACCACCTCTTATAAGAACAACGCTGTGCTCTTGTAAGTTGTGTCCTACACCACCGATATATGCAGTAACTTCGAATCCATTTGTAAGTCTTACTCTGGCAACTTTTCTTAAAGCTGAGTTAGGCTTCTTTGGAGTAGTAGTCTTAACAACTGTACAAACTCCTCTTCTTTGTGGACATTCGTTTAATGCTGGTGCTGTTGATTTGTTAGCAGCAGATTTTCTTCCTTTTCTAACTAATTGGCTTATAGTTGGCATTTTTTCACCTCCTGAAATTTATTTATCTATATAAATAAGATAAACACAATTTTATTTTTCTATGATTAATGTTGCTGCACTTTTAACTTCAATACCGCTCATTAATCCTAGTTCCTTCATTGTAGAAATTTCTACAATTTTTATGTTTTCTTTTTCCGCTAGCTCTATCAAAGGTGATATCAATCTAGCGTCTGCATCATTAGCTACATATAAAACTTTGCCTTTGCCAAGTTTTATAAATTTTAGACATTGTTTTATTCCAATAACTTTTTTTTCTACAATCTTGTCTAACATGAATCCCCCTCCTAGTTTAAGTTCAGGGAGGCATGCTTCAACAAGTTTGCCTCCATGAATCATGTAGACAATCATATTGTAGTGTAGCTTTATAAATCACACAATTGGTATTTTATCATTTAAGCATACACATGTCAATAAAATTGCACTGTATTATTCTATAGTATTTGTAATTTCGACTTCTTCTTCATCGCCCTTTACATCTACATTTAATGATCTATATTTCATCATACCTGTACCAGCTGGAATTAATTTACCTATAATAACATTTTCTTTCAATCCAACTAGTGGGTCTATCTTACCTTTAATAGCTGCTTCTGTAAGAACTCTAGTAGTTTCTTGGAATGATGCTGCTGATAAGAAACTATCAGTTGCAAGTGCAGCCTTAGTGATACCTAGTAATGCGATTTCACCTTGTGCTTCTTCTCCACCAAACTCTCTAACTCTAGCATTTTCAGCATTGTAATCGAACATATCTATCATAGTTCCTGGTAATAAATCAGTATCTCCTGGTTCACTTACTTTAACCTTTCTAGTCATTTGTCTAACAACAACTTCTAAGTGCTTATCGTTGATATCAACCCCTTGAAGTCTATAAACTTTTTGTACTTCTGAAAGTAAGTATTCTCTCGCACCATCAACACCTTTGATAGCCATAATATCGTGTGGATTTACTGAACCTTCAGTAATAACATCCCCAGCTTCTATTATGTCATCATTAGTTACTTTTAATCTTGATCCAAATGGAATTTCATAGCTACGTTCTTCACCTTCAGCAGTCATTACGTGTACTGTTCTCTTCTTCTTAGTTTCTTCAACTCTTACAGTACCACTAACTTCTGAAACTATAGCAAGCCCCTTTGGTTTTCTAGCTTCAAATAACTCTTCAACTCTAGGAAGACCTTGAGTGATATCGGCACCGGCAACCCCACCTGTATGGAATGTTCTCATTGTAAGCTGAGTACCAGGTTCACCGATTGATTGTGCAGCTATTATACCAACAGCTTCACCAATATTGATTTTTTGTGCAGTTGCTAAGTTCATACCGTAACATTTAGCACAAACACCTATCTTACTGTTACATGTGAATACAGATCTTATTTTAACTTCTTTAACTCCTGAATCAGCTATCTTATCAGCCATGTGAGATTCAATGAATGTATCTCTTGGTAATAATAATTCACCTGTTTCTGGGTGGAAGACATCTTCAGCTGTATATCTACCATATAATCTTTCAGCTAATCCTTCGATTACTTCGTTTCCTTCTTTGATTTCAGAAACTACTAATCCTTCTTCAGTTCCACAATCTATTTCTCTTACGATAACATCTTGTGATACGTCAACAAGTCTTCTAGTTAAGTAACCTGAATCGGCTGTCTTAAGTGCTGTATCGGCATTACCTTTTCTCGCACCGTGTGTTGATAAGAAGTATTCAAGTACGTCAAGACCTTCTCTGAATGATGCCTTGATTGGTAACTCGATGATCTTACCTGATGGAGCAGCCATAAGCCCTCTCATCCCTGCTAATTGTTTGATTTGCGCCTTAGAACCTCTGGCTCCTGAATCAGCCATCATGAATATTGGATTGAACTTATCCATACTATCCATAAGTGCGTTGGCTACATCTTCAGTTGTCTTAGTCCAAGTAGCAATAACTCTTTCATATCTTTCATCATCAGATATGAATCCTCTTTTATACATCTTTTCTATCTTATCTACAGTTGCTTCTGCTTCAGCTAGTAAAGTGTACTTAGCTTCTGGAACGACCATATCAGATGCTGCTACTGTAATAGCACCAATTGATGAATAGTGGTATCCTAAAGCTTTTATATTATCTAACATTATTGATGTGTTAGTTGGGCCATGCTTAATGTAACACTTATCAATAAGTTTTCCTAATGTCTTCTTAGTAATTAAGAAATCAACTTCAAGATCAAACATAGTTTCTGGATTTTCTCTATCAACATATCCTAAATCTTGTGGAATTGATTCATTGAACATTATTTTACCTACAGTAGTCTTAATGATTCCATGTTTCATTTCACCATTAACTTCTCTAAACATTCTTACATTGATTAATGCATGAATATCTATAGCTTTAACGTTGTATGCCATTATAGCTTCATCTACTGATGCAAAATAACTTCCTTCACCTTTGCATCCTTCTTTATCCATTGTTAAGTAGTATGAACCAAGAACCATATCCTGTGTAGGAACACAAACTGGCTTACCATCAGATGGTTTCATGATGTTTCCAGCTGCAAGCATTAAGAATCTTGCTTCTGCTTGAGCTTCTACTGATAATGGAACGTGAACCGCCATTTGGTCACCATCGAAGTCAGCGTTGTATGCTGTACATACTAATGGGTGAAGTTTAATTGCTCTACCTTCAACTAATACAGGTTGGAATGCTTGAATACCAAGTCTGTGTAGAGTAGGAGCACGGTTAAGTAATACTGGATGATCAGTAATAACTTCTTCAAGTATATCCCATACTTGATTGTTTACTCTTTCTACCATTCTCTTAGCACTCTTAATGTTGTGAGCTATTCCATCTTCAACTAATTTTTTCATTACGAAAGGCTTAAATAATTCTAAAGCCATTTCTTTAGGTAAACCACATTGGTACATTTTTAATTCTGGTCCAACAACGATAACTGATCTACCAGAATAGTCAACTCTCTTACCAAGTAAGTTTTGTCTAAATCTACCTTGCTTACCTTTAAGCATATCTGATAATGATTTAAGGGCTCTGTTTCCAGGACCTGTTACTGGTCTTCCCCTTCTTCCGTTATCTATAAGAGCATCAACTGCTTCTTGAAGCATTCTCTTTTCATTTCTAACGATTATATCTGGAGCTCCTAAATCTAAAAGCTTCTTTAATCTGTTATTTCTGTTGATAACTCTTCTATATAAGTCATTTAAGTCAGATGTTGCAAATCTTCCACCATCTAATTGAACCATTGGTCTTAAGTCTGGTGGTATTACAGGAATTACGTTTATAACCATCCATCTTGGGTCATTTCCTGATTTTCTGAAAGATTCTACTACTTCTAATCTTCTGATAACTCTTATTTTCTTTTGTCCGCTGCTAGTTTTTAGCTCTTCTTTTAATTCTTTTGATTGAGATTCTAAGTCTATTTCACCTAGTAACTCTTGAACAGCTTCAGCACCCATTCCAGCTACAAAGCTTTCTTCACCAAATTTATCTACTGCTTCTCTATATTCTTTTTCGCTTAAAAGCTGTTTCTTTAATAAAGAAGTTTCCTTTGGATCAATAACTACATAAGAAGCAAAGTAAAGTATCTTTTCAAGTGCTCTTGGTGACATATCTAAAAGTAATCCCATTCTAGATGGAATACCTTTGAAGTACCAAATGTGAGAAACAGGAGCAGCAAGCTCTATGTGCCCCATTCTTTCTCTTCTTACTTTAGCTTTAGTAACTTCAACACCACATCTGTCACAAACAATACCTTTGTATCTTACTCTCTTATATTTACCACAATGACACTCCCAGTCTTTCATAGGTCCAAAAATTCTTTCACAGAATAGACCATCTCTTTCAGGCTTAAGTGTTCTATAGTTAATTGTTTCAGGTTTTTTAACTTCACCTCTTGACCATTCTCTTATCTGATCTGGAGAAGCTAATCCTATTTGTATAGCATCAAAATTGTTTAATTCAAACAAGGGTATATCCTCCCTTCAATATTAGTGTTCATCATTGACAAAATCGTCTAAATCTAACTCTTCATGGAACCCATCTAGTGTAAATGCATCTAAATCTATGTCTTCTTCAACATCTATGTCAGCATCTACTTCATTATTATCATTAGCTGAAATATAACTATCATCTGCAACAGATTGTGTATTTCCTAAATCTTCAGTTCCTTCTATGTTAACTTCTAAATCTTCTATATCATCTTCGCTAAATTCTTTTAATTTAACTTCTTCGTTATTATCATTTAATACTTTAACATCTAAGCATAAAGCTTGTAATTCTTTAATAAGAACCTTGAATGATTCTGGTACCCCTGGTTCAGGAATGTTTTCACCCTTAACAATAGCTTCATATGTCTTAACTCTTCCTACAACATCATCTGATTTAACAGTTAATATTTCTTGTAGTGTATGAGCAGCACCATATGCTTCTAAAGCCCAAACTTCCATTTCCCCGAATCTTTGACCACCAAATTGTGCCTTACCTCCTAATGGTTGTTGTGTAACAAGTGAGTAAGGTCCTGTTGATCTTGCGTGGATCTTATCATCAACTAAATGGGCAAGCTTTAAGATATACATTATACCTACAGTTACTTCATTATCAAATGGTTCACCTGTTCTACCATCATATAGTACAGTCTTTCCATTTGCATTATATCCAGCTTTTTCTAAGTATTTTTCAATATCTTTTTCTGTAGCACCATCAAATACAGGAGTAGCTATGTGCCATCCTAATTTGCTTGAAGCCCATCCTAAGTGAACTTCTAGTACCTGCCCGATATTCATACGTGATGGAACCCCTAATGGATTTAAACAAATTTGTAATGGTCTACCATCTGGTAAGAATGGCATATCTTCTTCTGGTAATACTCTTGAGATAACCCCTTTATTACCGTGACGTCCGGCCATCTTATCCCCAACAGAGATCTTTCTTTTTTGAGCGATGTAACATCTAACAAGTTCATTAACTCCTGGATTTAATTCATCACCGTTTTCTCTAGTGAATATCTTAACATCAACTATAATACCAGCTTCACCATGTGGTACTCTTAATGATGTATCTCTTACTTCTCTAGCTTTTTCACCGAAAATAGCTCTTAATAATCTTTCTTCAGCTGTTAATTCAGTTTCTCCCTTAGGTGTTACTTTACCAACTAAGATATCTCCTGATCTAACTTCAGCACCAATTCTGATTATACCTCTATCATCAATGTTCTTAAGAGCATCTTCACTTACGTTTGGTATGTCTCTTGTTATTTCTTCTGGTCCTAATTTAGTATCTCTAGCTTCGCATTCATACTCTTCAATATGGATTGAAGTAAATACGTCTTCTCTAACTAGTTCTTCTGAAATTAACATGGCATCTTCGTAGTTATAACCTTCCCAAGTTATGAATCCCATTCTGATGTTCTTTCCTAATGCTATTTCTCCTAAATCTGTAGCTGGACCATCTGCTAGTACTTGGTTCTTAAATACCATTTCTCCCTTATCAACTAAAGGTCTTTGGTTTATACAAGTACCAGGGTTACTTCTCTTAAATTTAAGTAATTTATAAGTATCGATTCCACCGTCTAACTCTCTCTTAACTCTGATTTCATCTGCACTTACATATACAACAGTACCTGAGTTTTTAGCTTTTGGTAAAACTCCTGAATCTGCTGCTGCTCTATATTCAATTCCTGTACCAACGATTGGTGCTTGAGGTTTTAATAGAGGTACTGCTTGACGTTGCATGTTTGCCCCCATCAGTGCTCTAGAAGCATCATCGTTTTCTAAGAATGGAATCATTGCTGTTGCAACTGAAACTATTTGTCTTGGAGATACGTCGACTAAATCTACTTGTGATGCATTAACTACTAATGTATCCTCTTTATGTCTTACAGTTACTCTGCTTTCAACAAACTTATTATCAGGACCAATAGGTTCCTTAGCTTGTGCTATTAAGTATAAATCTTCTTCATCAGCTGTGAAGTATCTTATTTCGTTTGTAACTGTTCCAGTTTCTTTATCTACAATTCTATATGGAGTTTCAATGAATCCATATTCATTAACCTTAGCATAAGTTGCTAATGAGTTGATAAGACCTATATTTGGTCCTTCAGGAGTTTCTATCGGACACATTCTACCATAATGAGAATGGTGAACGTCTCTTACTTCGAACCCAGCTCTTTCTCTTGAAAGTCCTCCTGGTCCTAAAGCTGATAATCTTCTCTTATGAGTTAATTCTGATAGTGGATTTGTTTGATCCATGAATTGTGATAATTGTGAGCTACCAAAGAATTCTTTTATAGCAGCTGCAACTGGTCTTATATTTATTAACATTTGTGGTGTAATAGCTTCTTGGTCTTGAATAGTCATTCTTTCCTTAACTACTCTTTCCATTCTTGATAAACCAATTCTGAATTGATTTTGAAGTAATTCACCAACAGATCTTAATCTTCTATTTCCTAAATGATCAATATCATCTGTATAACCTATACCATAAGCTAAACCTATTTCGTAACTAATTGTTGCAAAAATATCGTCTCTAACTATATGTTTTGGTATTAATCTAGTGATATTTTTCTTGATTTCTTCCTTAATTGTAGCTTCATCATCGTAATTATCTAATATTTCCATTAGAGTTGGATAATGAACAAACTCTCTTATATTTAAATCGCTTATATCAAATGGTACAACCTTATTGATATCTACGAAGTAGTTACCAATTACTCTAACCACTCTGTCTTCAACTAATACATCTACTGAATTTATTCCAGCACATTGTATTGCTTCAGCCATTTCTCTGCTAATTTTTTCACCTTGTTCAACCATTACTTCACCAGTTGATGGGTTAATAACGTCAACAGCAGCGATTTGATTTATTAATCTTAAGTTAATAGCTAACTTTCTATTGAATTTATATCTACCTACTCTAGATAAATCATATCTCTTAGCATCGAAGAATAATGAATCAATTAAAGATACAGCGCTATCTACAGTTGGTGGTTCACCTGGTCTTAATCTCTTGTATATTTCTAATAATGCTTCTTCTCTAGTCTTAGTATTATCTTTTTCAATTGTAGCTTTAAATCTTTCTTCTTCACCAAAGTACTCAAGTAACTCTTGGTCACTTCCGTAACCCATAGCTCTTGCTAAAATACTTATAGGTAACTTTCTTGTCTTATCTATTCTTACATAGATAACATCATTTGAATCAGTTTCGTACTCTAACCAAGCCCCTCTATTAGGTATTACAGTTGAAGCAAATAATTTCTTACCGCTCTTATCGATTGTGTTACTGTAATAAACACCTGGTGATCTAACTAACTGGCTTACAACAACTCTTTCAGCTCCGTTAATTATGAAAGTACCTTGTTCAGTCATTAATGGGAAATCTCCCATAAATACTTCTTGTTCTTTTATTTCTCCAGTATCATTGTTAGTTAATCTAACTGATACTTTTAGTGGTGCCGCATAAGTAGAATCTCTCTCTTTACACTCTTCCACTGAGTATTTAATATTATCCATATCTAGTTTGTAATCTACAAACTCAAGTACAAGATTTCCAGTAAAGTTTGATATAGGATTGATATCATCAAATACTTCAAGTAATCCTTCTTTAAGGAACCACTCATACGAATCTAATTGTACTTCAATTAAATTTGGCATTTCGGTTACATCTTTAACCTTAGCAAAACTCATTCTTGTTCTTTTTCCGACTTGGACAGGATGTACCATGAATCTTCACCCCTTGTATAAAAGTAAAATAACCAAAAGCATAATTTCCCTAAGGACTTTTGCTTTCGGAGAGCATCACGTTCTAGTATAACCAACCATTAGCTAATTATACCTATTTTCTTAAGAATATATAATATCCCATATTGAATAGTACATTTGATAATAGTATCATAACCTTAATCATTTGTCAATATTCACTTTTTTTATTTTTTCTTTCATTTTTCCCTTCACATATAAGGGTAAGAAAAAAGGTGCTATAAAGCACCTTTTATATATAATTTCTAAAGAAATTATTTAACTTCTACTTCAGCTCCAACTTCAGCTAATTTAGCTTTCATGTCTTCAGCTTCTTCTTTAGAAACAGCTTCCTTTAATGTCTTAGGAGCTCCATCAACTATTTCCTTAGCTTCTTTTAATCCTAATCCAGTTAATTCTCTAACAACTTTGATTACTTTGATCTTGTTAGCACCAGCGTTAGCTAATACTACGTCGAATTCTGTTTTTTCTTCAGCTGCAGCACCTGCAACAGCTCCACCTACTACAGCAACTGGAGCAGCAGCGCTAACACCAAATTCCTCTTCGCAAGCAGTTACTAATTCGTTTAATTCTAAAACTGTCATTTCTTTTATAGCTTGAATGATATCTTCTCTTGTCATTTTAATTGCACCTCCAAAAATTTTAAAAAACAATGTGTCTTATATCAGTTTATTATTCAGCTGATTCTGATTCTTTTTTATCTTTAATTGCATTAATTAAGTATGCAAAGTTTGATAATGGAGCTTTGAAGCTTCCAAGAAGTTTTGCAATAAGCACTTCTTTTGATGGGATAGTTGCAAGTTTTTCAACTCCAGCCTTGTCATAAACAATACCGTCAACAATACCAGCTTTTAATTCTAATTTCTTGTGATCTTTAGCGAAGTTATTTAATACTCTTGCTGGAGCAGTAGCATCTTCGTATCCGAATGCTATTGAAACTGGTCCTTCTAAGTATTGAACTACATCACCTAATCCTAATTCATTAGCAGCTCTTGTTACTAAAGAGTTTTTGTAAACTTTGTATTCAACACCAGCTTCTCTTAAACTCTTTCTTAGCATTGTATCTTCTTCAACTGATAAACCTTGGTAATCAGCTAAAACAACACCTTGAGCTTTTTCTAACTTTTCTTTAATTTCAAGAACTTTAGCTTCTTTAATTTGTCTGTTCTTCTTTATCACTGTGTGTCCACCTCCTCACAGTTTAAAAACTGTTTTCTTAATAAGAAAGGTCTTCCTTGTAGACGCAGGAAGACCCAATATATAATCGGAACTCCTCGGTAGGTAATTATTACGTCTTACGACACCCACTGTCTACGGAAGTTATATTCTTTTTTCAACAAAATTTATTATAATATAAACAAATTTTTATGTCAATACTAATCTAAAACTTTTGTTGGGTTGATTTTAGCTCCAGGACCCATTGTGCTTGAAACAGATACAGATTTAATGTATTGTCCCTTAGCAGCAGCTGGTTTAGCTTTTACTAAAGCATCCATTAAAGTCTTGAAGTTGTCTTGTAATTTTTCTACACCGAAAGATTTCTTTCCGATTGGGCAGTGAACGATAGCAGTTTTATCAACTCTGTATTCAACCTTACCAGCTTTGATATCAGCTATAGCTTTAGCTACATCAAATGTAACTGTTCCTGATTTAGGGTTTGGCATTAATCCCTTAGGTCCTAATACTCTACCTAATCTACCTACAACACCCATCATATCTGGAGTTGCAACAACTACATCGTAGTCGAACCAGTTTTCACCTTGGATCTTTTGAACTAATTCATCAGCTCCAACGAAATCTGCTCCTGCTTCTTGAGCTTCTTTAGCTTTGTCACCTTTAGCGAATACTAATACTTTTACTGATCTACCAGTTCCGTGTGGAAGAACTACTGCTCCTCTTACTTGTTGATCAGCATGTCTTGGGTCTACCCCTAATCTTACGTGTAATTCGATTGTTTCATCGAATTTTGCTTTAGCAGTTTTAACAGCTAAATCTAAAGCTTCAGCTGGTGTATATAAAACGCTTCTGTCAACTAATTTTGAACTTTCAACATATTTCTTTCCCATTGTTATGCCTCCTTTGTGGTTTTAGCGGTTTTTACCTCCCACTATTTAAAAACTTAGAATTACTCAGTTATAGTAACACCCATACTCTTAGCTGTTCCTTCGATCATGCTCATAGCAGTTTCGATTGATGCAGCATTTAAATCAGGCATTTTTAATTCAGCAATTTTTCTAACTTGTTCTTTTGTTAAGCTACCAACTTTAGTTCTGTTTGGTACTCCTGAACCGCTTTCTAATCCTAATTCTTTCTTAATTAAAACTGCAGCTGGTGGAGTTTTTAAGATAAAGCTGAATGATCTATCTTGATATACTGTAATTACTACTGGTATTATTAATCCAGCTTGGTTAGCAGTTTTTGCGTTGAATTCCTTACAGAATCCCATGATATTAACACCGTGTTGTCCTAATGCTGGCCCAACTGGTGGTGCTGGTGTTGCCTTTCCTGCAGGAAGTTGTAATTTTATCATTCCTGTTACTTTCTTAGCCATTTACTATTCCTCCCTATAATGTGGTAATACGGACTTTTTGTCCTCCCACTTAATTAAACATTAGTTTTTATTAAACTAATTTCTCTACTTGGTTAAAATCTAATTCGGCTAAAGTTTCTCTGCCGAACATATCGATTAAAGCTTTCATCTTGTGCTTTTCTAGATTAATTTCCTGGATAATTGCTACGAATTCTTTTAAAGGTCCAGAAATAACTTTAACGCTTTCCCCTACTTCTAAATCAATTTCTATAGCACTTTCTGAAATGCCCATAGCTTCAACTTCTTCATCAGTAAGTGGAACTGGTTTAGATCCTGGTCCAACAAATCCTGTAACTCCTCTTGTATTTCTAACAACGTACCATGACTCATCTGTCATGAACATTCTTACAAGAACATACCCTGGGAACTTCTTCTTTAAAGAAACCTTTTGTTTACCATCTTTTTCTTCCACAACTTCTTCCATTGGAACTTGTATATCTAAAAGTAAAGATTCAAGGTTTCTATTTTCTACAGTCTTTTCAAGATTGGCTTTAACCTTATTCTCGTAACCTGAGTATGTATGTACTACATACCATCTTGCTCTTTCACTCATATTTACCTTAGATGAGAAACTCACCTAAACCTCCTTTATTACAAATTAAAAATAAACTTAAAGAGGTTTGTAAAAATTAAATCTAACCCGCCAACTAATATTAAATATATTAGCACGACTACTCCTACAGCAATTAATGCTTTTTTAGTGTCATCTTTTGAAGGCCAAGTTATCCTCTTAACTTCCGCTTTCATCTCTTTAAAGAATTTAAAGTGATTATTCTTTTCAGAAGCCTTACTTTTTATATTTACATTTTCTTTAACAGCCATCACTTCACATCCTTAAAACTATTGTGAATATGTGTCATTTCTAAACAAGCTAATTAAAATTATTTTGTTTCTTTGTGATTAGTATGTGTCTTACAGAATCTGCAATACTTCTTCATTTCCATTCTGTCTGGATTGTTTTTCTTGTTTTTCATTGTGTTGTAGTTTCTTTGCTTACACTCTGTGCATGCTAATGTTATTTTAACTCTCACAGTCTGCACCTCCAGTTATTAATTAATATATTAAGTCTGTATGCTATTGTGCTATTCATATTCATTAATTACTTAAACACTCTAACATAAAGGCTTTATTATGTCAATAATATTAGCTTTCTAAAGGACTAGGTAATGAAACCCAGTCCTTTTCCAATATTACTTAATATCACTATAATATAGTAAACTTTTTATGTTAAAGTAGGAATTATCCTAAAACCTTAGTAACAACTCCTGAACCTACAGTTCTTCCACCTTCTCTGATCGCGAATCTTAATCCTTCGTCCATAGCAACTTGAGTGATTAATTCAACGTTCATATCGATGTGATCTCCTGGCATAACCATTTCCATACCTTCTGGTAATTTGATTGTTCCAGTAACGTCAGTTGTTCTGAAGTAGAATTGTGGTCTGTATCCATCGAAGAATGGAGTGTGTCTTCCACCTTCTTCTTTTTTAAGTACGTATACTTGACCTACGAACTTGCTGTGTGGCTTGATTGATCCAACTTTAGCTAAAACTTGACCTCTTTCGATTTCAGTTCTTTGGATACCTCTTAATAATACCCCTACGTTGTCTCCAGCTTGTGCTTCATCTAGTAACTTTCTGAACATTTCTATTCCTGTTACTACAACTTTTCTGCTTTCTTCAGCTAAACCAACGATTTCAACTTCGTCAGATACGTGAAGAACACCAGTTTCAACTCTACCAGTTGCAACAGTTCCTCTACCAGTGATTGTGAATACATCTTCTACTGGCATTAAGAAGTTCTTATCTGTAGCTCTTTCTGGAGTTGGGATGTAGCTATCAACAGCATCCATTAATTCCATGATGCAAGCAGTAGCTTCTGGATCAGTTGGGTTTTCTAAAGCTCTTAAAGCAGAACCTTTGATTACAGGGATATCATCTCCTGGGAAGTTGTATTCAGATAATAATTCTCTAACTTCCATTTCAACTAATTCTAATAATTCTTCATCGTCAACCATATCAGCTTTGTTTAAGAAAACAACGATGTAGTCAACACCAACTCTTGAAGCTAGTAGTATATGTTCTCTTGTTTGTGGCATTGGACCATCTGCAGCTGAACATACTAATATAGCACCGTCCATTTGAGCAGCACCAGTGATCATGTTCTTAACGTAGTCAGCGTGTCCTGGACAGTCAACGTGAGCGTAGTGTCTTGTTTCTGTTTCGTATTCAACGTGAGCAGTGTTGATAGTGATTCCTCTTTCTTTTTCTTCTGGAGCCTTATCTATATCTGCATAGTTGAATGCTTCAGCGTATCCTCTGTTAGCTAAAACAGTAGTGATAGCTGCTGTTAATGTAGTCTTACCGTGGTCAACGTGACCAATAGTTCCGATATTTACGTGTGGTTTACTTCTTTCGAATTTTTGCTTTGCCATTTGCAAATTCCTCCTTATATTATTTTAATAAACTCTGCCTAGCGTTTGCATACATATATCTTAAAAATTGGAGCTCACGATCGGGATTGAACCGACGACCTCCGCCTTACCAAGGCGACGCTCTGCCGACTGAGCTACGTGAGCATTAAAGTGTATTTCACTTTAATATACCAATTATAAAGTTTACTAGCATTTGTTTTTTTTGTCAATATGATTTTTCTATTTTTGTTCCTTGCTAGCTAAGCATTTTTCTAACTTTCTTTTTACTCTCTGCAATGCATTATCTATTGATTTTGCCTGCACATCCAAGTCACATGCAATTTCTTGATATGACTTTCCGTCTAAGTAACTTTGAAATACTTCTTTTTCCAAATCTGAAAGAACTCTTTCAATTTCATCTTCAATTAATTTCTTTTGTTCTTGGCCTATGACTAGCTCCTCAGGATCACTGACCTTTATACTTGATAATATATCCAATAATGTTCTATCTGATTCATCATCTGATACTGGCTTATTTAATGAAACATAAGTATTTAGCGGTATATGCTTCTGTCTGGTTGCTGTCTTTATTGCCGTTATAATCTGTCTCGTTACACAAAGTTCTGCAAAAGATTTAAAAGTTGTAGCCTTTTCAAAGTTAATATCTCTTATTGCCTTGTATAAACCAATCATTCCTTCTTGGTATATATCTTCTTTATCGGCTCCTATTAAAAAATATGACTTGGCCTTAGCCTTAACAAAGCTTTCATACTTTGAAATTATGTATTCTTGAGCTCTTACATCGCCATTTTTAGCATCCATAACTATACTTTTTTCAATTTCATCTTCATCCATAAGTAGATCTTTTGAAACTTCTTTGCTACACATATGACCTCCTATTTACAATATAATTCTCAAACCCTTTAACTTCTTCTCATTGCTTCTAATTTTTTTAAAACATCATCATCTATATTATCTAGAAGGACATTCTTATCATTTAAATTTACTTTTTTAGAATTATGTTTAATATCTTCATTGGTCTTAAAAACCAAATTATAAAATTCTATACTTGAAATTCTTACTGCACCCCTTTGGAATATTGTTTGCTGTTCCAAAGAATCAGATGTGACAACATACACCTCATATTTCCTTCCAATATGATTTACTTCTTTTTCAATATATGCATCTGCAGTTACTCCATCCTTAGTAAATATAACCATAAGATTCTTGTTATATTCATATTTACTTTCCCTATTGCCTGCTACCTTATATCCATCAAAAACTAATATTACTTTACATCCATTAATGGCACCATAATTATCTAAAATATCTATTAACTTTTGTCTAGCACTCTCTAAACTAACACTTTTTTCTTTTTTTAGGATGTCCCAACTGTTTACAACATTGTACCCATCAACAAATACAAATCTCACTTTAGACCTCGTACATTAATAACAATTATTTTGTTATTCTTCCTTTTAATACCTCATACATCATTATACCACCTGCAACTGATGCATTTAAAGAGTTAATTTTTCCAATCATAGGTATCTTTACAAGAACATCACATTTCTTTAAAGTTAAATTAGATATTCCTTTTCCTTCACTACCAATTACTATAGCGCAAGGTCCTCCAAAATCTACATTGTAGCTGTAGTCTTTTCCTTCAATATCTGCTCCATATATCCATATTCCTTTTTCTTTTAAAGTATCAATAGTTGCATTAACATTTGTAACTTTTGCTATTCTCATATGTTCAACTGCTCCCGCTGAACATTTATAAACTGTTGATGTAACTCCTACGTTTCTTCTCTTTGGAATTATTATTCCGTGAACACCGCATAATTCAGCTGTTCTTATGATTGAACCAAGGTTATGTGGATCTTCAATTTCATCAAGTATGATAATAAATGGCTGTTCATTTCTCTTTTCAGCATACGCTAAAATATGTTCTACTTCTGAATATTTAAATGGTGTTACTCTAGCAATAAGCCCTTGGTGAACTAATCCTCCACTCATAGAATCTAGTTTTCTTCTATCAACTTCCTTAACAACAATATTCTTTTCTTTAGCTAAAGCTAAAGCTACTTTAGCAGAACCTTCTAAATCTCCTTTGCTCACATATAGAGCTTCAACAGTTCTATCACCTTTTAATGCTTCAATTACGGCATTTCTTCCTAGAACCAAATCTTCATTTACAACTTCATTATCTCCATATCCTTGAGCATTTGCTCTATTTCCTTTAGATACATATTCAGTTCTTGACATTTCTCTTCTGTTTTTCTTCTTTTCTATATTTTCTCTTCTTCTTGGATTTTCTCTCTTTGTCATATAAAAAACTCCTTACTATTTACTTATATCTATTGTTACAGCTTTACTTAATATATAATTTAATCTTTCGTAATCTCCTATTAAATGCAAATATCCTACTAATGCTTCAAAACCTGTTGCCATTCTATAATCCCTTACATCAGCATTCTTAGGTACTGTTGCTGACTTGGCATTTCTTCCTCTCTTGAAAATGTAGCTTTCTTCTTCTGTAAGCTCCTCTTCTATTGAATGCATTATAGCTGATTGGCTCTTTGCTTTCACATATCCTATGGCTTTCACATGTATTTTATGTGCTGATAAGCTTATATTGTTAGCCAATATATAATTTCTTATGTACAGTTCGTATACTGCATCACCTATAAGCGCTAGTTGCAATGGATTTAATAATCTTGCATCCTTAGCACTAAATTCTTTTTCTCTATAATCTTGAAGCACTTACTTCACCACTCTCTATTTTTTTATTAACTTATAACATTGAAGCTGTCAAAAATGACAGCTCCCTTTTTTTAATTTTCTTTTTTCCATCTTACGCCTTGTGGTGTGTCTATTAGAACAATTCCTCTGGCTTTTAAATCATCTCTTATTTTATCAGCTAAAGCAAAATCTCTATTCTTTCTTGCTTCTTGTCTTTGTTCAATTAAACTTTCGATTTCATCTTCTAAACTTTCTTTTTTTGTTTGCTTTTGAAGCATTCCTAAAGGTGCTCCTAAGCTTCTTATTAATTCTAATGCCTTTTCGCATAATTCTTTTGATGAATCTATTGTTATATTAGTGTTATAATCTCTAACTAAATCAAATAATACTGTAATTGCATCAGCTGTATTGAAGTCATCATCCATCTTTTCAATATATCTTTCTTTATATGCATTTAAGCTCTCAAGATATTTAACTTCTTCTTCTGTCATCTTTTCAGTAGCTACTTCATTAATTAAATTTTCTAAATTATCAATTGCATTATATAATCTTTCAACTGAAGCTTTTGCTGAATCTAATAATTCAGTGCTGAAGTTTAACTGTACTCTATAATGTGCTGAAAGCATTAAGAATCTAATGACATCTCCATCATAAGCCTTTAGAGCATCTCTAGCTGTTAAGAAGTTATTTAAAGACTTAGACATCTTTTGATTATTTACGTTTAAATATGCTGAGTGCATCCAATACTTAGCAAAAGGCTTTCCTGTTAATGCTTCACTTTGTGCTATTTCATTTTCATGATGTGGGAATGCTAAATCCATTCCACCAGCATGTATATCAATAGTTTCTCCTAACAGCTTTTTAGCCATACATGAACATTCTATATGCCATCCTGGTCTTCCTGGTCCCCATGGACTTTCCCAAGCTGGCTCACCTGGTTTTTGAGCTTTCCAGATAGCAAAATCCATTGGATCTTCTTTTCTTTCATCAACATTTATTCTAGCACCAGCTTGTAGGTCTTCTAAATTTTGCTTTATAAGTTTACCATAACCTTCAAACTTCTTAGTTCTGAAATAAACATCACCATTTACTTCATAAGCAAATCCTTTTTCTATAAGTCCAGATACAAATTCAATTATGTCATCAATGAATTCTGTAGCTCTTGGATTGCATGTTGCTCTTTCTATATTTAATCCATCAGCATCTTGATAATATTCAGCTATATACTTATCTCCTACTTCTTTAACAGTAGTATTATCTTCATTAGCTTTCTTTATCATCTTATCATCTATATCTGTAAAGTTTTGTATAAATTCAACTTCATATCCTCTATATTCAAAATATCTTCTTACCGTATCAAATATAATGAATGTCCTTGCATTTCCAACATGGAAGAAGTTATATACTGTAGGTCCACAAACATACATCTTAACTTTACCTGGATTTAATGGTACAAATTCTTCTTTACTTCTCGTTAAAGTATTAAAAATTCTCATTAGACATCCTCCCTTTAAATTTTATAATTTTATATTATTCTTTTGGAACTCATCTCTTACTCTTGAAACAACCTCTTCTATTTTTATTGTTTCCATTTCTCCATCTCTTAACTTAAATTCAACCTCACCATCAGTAATTTTTTTACCAACTGTAACTCTCATTGGAATTCCAATAAGTTCAGAATCTTTGAATTTAACTCCTGCTCTTTCATTTCTATCATCTAATAAAGCATCAACACCAATAGCTCTTAATTCTTCATATAATTTATTAGCTATTTCCATTTGTGCTTCATCTTTAATATTTACTGGTATTACTGAAATGTGATATGGAGCTACTGATAAAGGCCAGATAATTCCGTTTTCATCATGGTGTTGCTCTACAATTGAAGCTAAAGTTCTTGTTACACCTATTCCATAGCATCCCATTATGAATGGTTTTTCTTTACCATTTTCATCAATAAATGTTGCATTCATAGCTTCAGAATACTTAGTTCCTAATTTAAATATATGCCCTACTTCTGTTCCTCTTGAAATAGTAACTTCTCCACCACATTCTGGACATTTCTCTCCAGCTGTTATATTTCTAAAATCACCAACAGTTCCTGTAAAATCTCTGCCGTAATTAACATTTTCTATATGATATCCTGTTTCGTTAGCTCCAACTATGAAGTTATACATCTTGCTTACTTCTTCATCTACTAATAATTCATCAACTTTTATACCTATTGGTCCTGCAAATCCTATTTGTGCATTTGTTGCAGCAAATACTTCTTCTGCTGAAGCCATATCTAAGTTTATTATTCCACCTAAAGCATTAGATACTTTAACTTCATTAACTTCTCTATCTCCTCTTACAATTACAGCAACTATTCTACCATCTGCATTATATATTAATGTCTTAGCAAATTTCTTTTCAGTTGTATTAAAGAATTTAACTAAGTCTTCAATAGTTCTAGCATTTGGTGTTTCTGTCTTAATAGTTTCCTTTAATTCTTCTACTTCTGCAACTTCTACTGTTGAAGGAGCTTTTTCTATATTTGCAGCATAATTGCAGCATGTACAGAATACTACATCATCTTCTCCTACTTCTGATTTAACCATAAATTCAGCTGAGTTTGATCCACCTATTGCACCTGAATCTGCTTCAACACATTTAGCATCTATACCACATCTGTTAAAGATATTGATATATGCTGCATGCATTTTGTCATATGAAGCATCTAATCCTGCTTGATCCTTATCAAAGCTGTATGCATCCTTCATAACGAATTCTCTTGATCTCATAACACCAAATCTAGGTCTTCTTTCATCTCTATATTTAGTTTGTATTTGATAAAGATTTACTGGAAGTTGTTTATAAGATTTTATTTCAGTTCTTGCTATATCAGTGAATACTTCTTCGTGTGTTGGTCCAAGACAGTAATCTCTATTATTTCTATCCTTTAATCTGAACATTTCTGCTCCGTAAACATCCCATCTTCCTGATTCTTGCCATAATTCAGCTGGAAGCATTGCAGAGGCTAAGAATTCTTGTGCTCCTGCTGCATTCATTTCTTCTCTTACTATTTCTTCTACATTTTTTAAAGCCTTTAATCCTAATGGCATATAGTTATAAATCCCTGCAGCCATCTTTCTGATCATCCCTGCTCTAAGCATTAGCTTATGGCTATCTATTTCTGCTTCTGCTGGAACTTCTCTTAATGTTGATACTAACATATTTGACATTTTCATAGTTTTTCCTCCTGTTATATAAATCAATGTAATAGATATGACGACTTTAAAATACTATTTATACTTATATCATTATCCATCATTAATAGTTTATAAATAAAAAAGTCCACCCTAATATAATTAGGGCGAACTTATAGTCGCGGTACCACCTAAATTTGTGCTCTTATAATGATAACGGTGTTAAACCGATAGTTTTGCTATAACTCTGAAGCTGGTTCAAAATCTCTTGAAAATCTTACAGCCTAGGATTTTCTCTCTGAAAGGCGATTTTTACTATTCTTCTTCCTTGCTTTACAATATATTTTTTTGATTTATTTATTATATAATTTTGCAAAAAGCCTGTCAATAACCTATATAAGCCTCTCTGCTAAAATTAAATCCTCAGGGGTAGTTATTTTTATATTAGTATAATCACCTTCATATAAGTATACTTTATGTCCATATCTTTCTACCACTGAAGTATCATCTGTTACTATTGCATTTTCTTCCTTAATTTTTCTATGGCACTGATAAATTTCATCATATTTGAAACATTGAGGCGTCTGTACAGCAACTAACATATTTCTATCTGGTGTATCTACTGATATGTTATCTTCATTTTTTACCTTTATAGTATCTTTGGGAGTTACTCCTGGTGCAGCTGCACCATAAATATTGGCATATTTTATTCCTTCTTCAATGATTTTCTCATTTATAAAAGGTCTTGCACCATCATGTATCAATACTATATCTGCTTTTTCCATAGCTTCTAGTGCATTGAATACTGAATCTTGCCTTTCCTTTCCTCCAATTACTATTCTATCTACCTTTAAAGAATATCTCTGCAATACTTCCTTTTTACAATAATCAACTTCATCTTCTGGAAGTACTAATATTACTTCATCTATACTTTTATTATAAATAAATTTCTCAAGTGTATATACAAGCACAGGCTTTCCCTTTATTTCAATAAACTGCTTGCTTTTATGGTAATTCATTCTCTTACCTCTTCCACCTGCTAAAACAATAGCGCTTATCATTTAAAACTCCTTTTAACTTTCCTTCGGTTTTGCAAATATCATCCTACCAGCAGCTGTCTGTAATACAGATGTAACAACTACCATTATTTCTTCGCTTATGAACTTTCTTCCACCTTCTACAACAATCATAGTTCCATCATCCAAATATGCTATTCCTTGTGAAGCTTCCTTACCATCCTTCATAACTACTACTTTCATTTCTTCACCTGGAAGCAATACTGGCTTTATGGCATTGGCTAACTCATTAATATTAAGTACAGGCACTCCTTGGAATTCTGCTACTTTATTTAAATTAAAATCATTGGTAACTACTTTTCCATTTAAGACCTGTGCTAACTTTAAAAGCTTTGCATCCACTTCCGCTATTTCTGGAAAATCTTCTTCATAAATCTGAGTTTCTATAGAAAGTTCTTTTTGTATTTTATTTAATATATCGAGCCCTCTTCTTCCTCTATTTCGCTTAAGACCATCAGCAGAATCAGAAATATGCCTAAGTTCATTTAACACAAATCCTGGAATTACTAAAGGTCCTTCAACAAATCCTGTTTGGCATATATCAAATATTCTTCCATCAATAATTACTGAAGTATCCAATATTTTAGGACATATCTTTTCATTATGCTTATTTTTCTTATCCCTTATGCCATTCTTCTTTATAGAAGTAAGTAAATTTAATATATCGTCTTTTCTCTTAATAAATATCTTTATTCCTACCAAAGCTCCAATTAAATCTATTAAAATAAATAATATAGGCCCTATTACAAAATGAATCCTAGATATAGGAACTCCTATAAGAGTTGCAAATACAAGTCCTACCAAAAGTCCTAATGTTCCAAAAAGAAATTCTGTCACTGTGAGTTTTTGAATATTCCTTTCAAATCCATCTATTATAGCTATAATTCCTTTGTAAATAAATGATGATAAAAAATAAAAAATAATTGCAAAAATTAAAATTACAATAAGTAAGATTAAACCAGTATATAAAGGCTCTACAAATACTTTTATTCCTTGCCTTATGCCCAATGTAATAAGTACTTTTCCAACAATATACCCTATTGCTATTCCCATAATTGAACTAATCAATTTAACAATTTTTTTCAGCACATTTTCACCTCCTATTATATATATTAAATTTCAGATATTAACTCTCCATAAATAACCATTTAATTATATCATAGAACACCTACTGCTAAAATCAATAATTATTTTTCTGTACCCCCTATTAATGAATGGCCAGGTTGTTTATTATTATATTAACCAATTCGCCCAAGGGTTATATTAACAAATTTATTTCCTTAGGAAATTTTCTTATACTAAACTCTATTTAAGGAGCTGATTCAAAATGAAGGATATAATATTTGATACATTTCAAAATGACGTTAGTACTTCTCTAATAAGGCATAAAAGCATTTTAGATGTTTTAACTAAATATACTGAAAGCTGCTCTAAAGTTAATAGATCTGTGGCAAAAGCTGTTACTAATTGTGGATGCATTGACATTACTGCATCAAAACAGGAATTCAATAATACTGATACTTCTCTGGATGAATTATCAAAGGCTTTTTCAACTCATTTAAACGGAAAGCTTTGTGATAATTGTCGTGAAGTAATTGAAAATGAAATAGGCACTAGCTTATTTTATCTAGTATCATTATGTAATATATTAGATATAAATCTTTATGATGTATTAATTAATGAAACTTCCAAATTAGATACTTTAGGTAAATTTACATTTAGATAATGTACTAAAAGCAGGTATGCTATATACCTGCTTTTATATTGTCACCAATTATAAGGCCTTATATTCTATAAAATTACTAAAGTTCTTTTTTTAAATTTACTTGTTCCTTAATTCTTTTTAATCCATTCTTTATTGCTGCAGCACGTGCTTCACCAATTCCCTCAACTTGATCTAAATCTTCACTGGATGCTTCTAAAACGTTTTTCAATTGTCCAAAGTGCTTTATCAAGTTTTCAATTACATTAGTAGGTATTCTTGGTATTTTAAATAATATTCTATATCCCTTTGGCGATATAAGAGTATCCGCTAATACACATCCTGTATATCCTAAAAGTTTTGCTATAGCATCTAAATCTACTAACTCATCAGCATTAAGCTTTTGTATTTCCTTGTATATCTCATTATAATCGCCATCTTCCTTGCAATAATCTCTAATTAACAGTATACCATCACGTTCAATATATCTTATAAGCTCATTAAGCTGCATAGATATTAGTCTTCCATCATTACCAAGCTCTAAGATATATCTCTTTATCTCTTCTACTATCCTCATAACCATTTCTGTTCTCTGTATAGCTGTTACTACATCAAAAACTGTAGTTAAGTCTTGAAACTCCAGTAGATTTAAATTGTTAATTACTCTTTCTAATACATTTACGTACTTTTCTAAAGTTTGTATTGCTTGGTTAGCCCTTGCTAGTATAACGCTACTTTCCTGTAATACATACTTTATATCTTTCTTATAAATGGTTATCAAATTTCTTCTTTGAGATATAGCTATAACTATTGCATCTGTCTGTTTTGCTATTCTTTGTGCCGTTCTATGTCTTGTTCCTGTTTCAAAAGTACTTACTGATGGATCTGGTAATAACTGTGCATTAGCACATACTATTCTTTTTAAATCTTCACTAATTACTATAGCTCCATCCATTTTTGCTAATTCATATATGTATGCAGGACTATATTCTGAATTTATATAGAATCCCCCATCTACAAGCTTCATTACTTCTTCATTATCACTAAGAACTATCAACCCTCCGGTCTTTGCTCTTAAAATATTTTCTAGCCCTTCTCTTAAATTAGTGCCCGGGCTAACTATTTTTAAAATGTTTTTTATCTTACTATCATCCTTAATCCTCATATAATCACCTAATTACTATAATAACTTCTAAAGCCGCACTTCTAAGTAATTTCTATCTTCCATTTTTATGCTTTTGCACTAATTTATCGTGATTTTTTAAATTATCTATATATATTTATTATAACATCATTTAAAGTTTTTAATGAAATTATATCAATTCCTTCGATTTTAAAGCCTTTTGCAAAAGAATCCTTTGCTACATAAACCTTTCTAAATCCCATTCTAGCAAGCTCTCTTACTCTTCCTTCTAATGAAGGCACCTTTTTTAATTCGCCTGTTAGACCTACATCTGCAATGAATGCAACATCAGTAGGTATTCCTTTATTTTTCACCGATGAAACTATACTCATAATTACAGCTAAATTGACTCCTGGTTCCTTAACTCTCATTCCTCCAGTTGTCTTTATAATTACATTTTTATCATATAAATTAATTCCACCTCTTATCTCTAAAATAGAGATTAAAGTATTTAATTTATCCTTACCTAATGTTTCTGCTATCCTTGTTGGATAGGGAGTAAATGTCTTTGAAACAAGACTTTCTACTTCCATTATTATTGCCCTTGAACCTTCTTTAACAACTGTTAAAGTACTTCCTGAAACTAAATCTCCATCCTCTCTCTTGGTCATAAAATACTCCGATGGATTATCTATAGATTCCATTCCCTTTTCTGTCATTTGGAAAAATCCTGTTTCTCCTGTACTACCAAATCTATTTTTAGAGCTTATTAAACCTCTTAGTTCCTCATCACTGTTTGCTTCTATAATTAAAACAGTATCAACTAAATGCTCTAAAGCTCTTAGACCTGCTAGTTCATCAGCTTTAGTCATCTGACCTACTATTATTACTGCCCTTGGTCTTTTATCATCCTTAGCTACTCTCAATAATTCATTTGCACATTCCATGGTCTGAGTAGGTGATCCTGCTCTAGCTGGAAGTGCATTTTCCATAGTAAATGTCTGTATACTATCTATTATAATTAAATCCGGATCAATATCCCTTGTAGCATGAACAACATTATCCATACTTGTTTCTTGCAGAACCCATATATTGTCGCTTATATTATTTAATATTCTATCTGCTCTATTCTTAATTTGGCTATCACTTTCTTCCCCTGATGCATAAATAACCTTATGTCCCTTATGTGCTATGCTATGTGCCACTTGCAGTAGCAATGTACTCTTTCCTGCTCCTGGCCTAGCAGTAATAATTGTTATGGAATCTTTAACAATACCGCCTCCCATAACTCTATCAAATTCATTAATTCCTGTTGTTATTCTATCACTTTTACTGGAAGTAATATCCGATAATTTTTTTACAGGCTTCATAGTCAATGATACTTTTTTTGCAACTGCTGCTACGCTACTCTTTTTTTCAACTAAGCTTTCTTCAAATGTATTCCAGTTATTGCAGTCTGGACATTTTCCCAGCCATTTTGGCGATTCATAGCCACAGTTTTCACAAATAAATATAGATTTAACTTTAGCCAAACTTTTCACCACACTTTAACCTATATATTCAAATTTAAATCTATTTTTCTATCTATAATATATCATAAACAAAATATAAAAAATATATAAAAGCCAAAGTATTTACTAAAAAATCACCATTATCTCAATATATATTTAAACTCTTCTTTAAGCTATAAATTTACAATTAACATACAACTTTCTAATAAGAATATTATTTTACATTTCAGCTCATAATAATACTGATTTTAATGAGGAGTTGATATTTATGATAGATAAATCTTATTACAAAAATATGCCTGCAAAAAACACTTTAAATGATGATAATAACATTCACACTAATGATTACTATACTTCCTTAGAGGATATTCCTCTAGAAAATATGATAATAAATTCAAATTTAGAAAATGAAAGCATAATAAAATAGAGCGATAATTATCGCCCTATTTTATTTGTGTGCAAAAATAAGCTCATCATCCTTGAAACACACACTAAGCCTATCGCCTCGCTTAATTTCTCCTTTAAGCATTTCATCACTTAGTTTATCCTCTATTTCTCTGGTAATTATTCTTCTTATTGGTCTTGCACCAAAGCTTAAATTTTCATTTTTATCTGCAATAAACTTATTTAATTCTTTATCATAATCTAAGAATATTTCTTTTTCTTTTAATCTATTTATGGTGTCGCTTAACATTATATCTACAATATTCTTAATGTTTTCTTCATTTAATTGATTAAATACTATTATCTCATCAAGTCTATTTAAAAATTCTGGCCTGAACTTATTCTTAAGCTCTCCCATAATAAATTCTTTCATCTTTTCATATTGTACTGCATTATTATTTACATCACTAAAGAAGCCCATAGTATTTTGCTTCTTTAATTTTTGAGCTCCTTCATTAGAAGTCATTATTATGATAGTATTTTTAAAATTAACTATTTTTCCTTTACTATCAGTAAGTCTTCCATCATCCATTATTTGAAGAAGTATATTGAATACATCTTCATGAGCCTTTTCAATTTCATCTAATAATACCACTGAATATGGCTTTCTACGTACTGCTTCTGTAAGTTGCCCACCTTCTTCATAGCCAATATATCCTGGTGGCGGACCTATAAGTCTTGATACAGAATGCTTTTCCATATATTCTGACATATCTATTCTAATAAGATTGTTTGTACTACCAAACATCACTTCAGCTATAACATTAGAAAGTTCAGTCTTTCCAACCCCTGTTGGACCACAAAAGAAAAATGTGCCTATAGGTCTATTAGGATTCTTAAGTCCTACCCTAGCTCTCTTTATAGCCTTGCATATAACTTTAATAGCCTCATCCTGTCCTATAATCTTATTCTTTAATACTTCTTCTAATCTTAATAACTTATCAGCTTCCTTTTCATTTAATCGCTCTAATGGTACACGACTCCAAATAGAAACAACTTTTGCTATATCTTCTTCATCAACAACGCTAACGGCATTACAAGTACAAGCCTTCCACTGCTCCTTAATGCTTTCAAATTCTTCTTTCAAAAGCTTTTCTCTATCTCTTAAGTTAGCTGCCTTTTCAAAATCCTGATTTTTTATTGCATCTTCCTTTTCTGTAACTGACTTTTCAATATCAATTTCTTTTTGCTTAAGTTCTGGCGGTAAAGTAAGCTTAGATATTCTTACCTTTGAAGCTGCTTCATCAATTAAATCTATGGCCTTATCTGGCATAAATCTATCGGTAATATATCTGTCTGCTAGCTCTACTGCTTTTTTTAATGCTTCATCTGTTATCTTTACTTTATGATGTGATTCATACTTATCTCTTAATCCATATAATATTCTTAGAGTTTCTTCTTTATTAGGCTCTTCAATATTAATTGTCTGGAACCTTCTTTCTAAGGCTGCGTCCTTCTCAATATACTTTCTGTACTCATCTATGGTAGTAGCTCCAATACACTTTATTTCACCTCTTGCAAGTGCTGGCTTTAATATATTAGATGCATCTATTGCACCTTCAGCTCCTCCTGCACCCACAATGGTATGAATTTCATCAATAAAAACAATAATGTTTTCTTCATTTTTTAATTCATTCATTACTTTCTTTAAACGTTCCTCAAATTCGCCTCTGTATTTTGCTCCAGCCACCATAGAAGTAATATCTAATGTTACAAGTCTTGTTTCCTTTAGACTTTCAGGAATATCACCAGCAACCATCCTTTGAGCTAACCCTTCTATAACAGCAGTCTTTCCAACACCTGGTTCTCCAATAAGACAAGGGTTGTTCTTAACTCTTCGGCAAAGTATCTCTAGTACCCTTTGAGTTTCTTCATTCCTGCCTATAACAGGATCAAGTTTTCCTTCCCTGGCAATTTGAGTTAAATCTCTACTGTATTGATCAAGCATCGGCGTTTTATTTTGCTTTTTTTCTTTATTGATTATTTTCTTGTTTTCTCTAAAATCATTGCCTGATATATACTTTTCCAGTTCCTCTTTAATCTCCTGCATATCAATCTTACATGTGCTTAAAATTGTATATGCAACCCCTTCACTGCCATTAATAAGTGCTTCTAGGATGTGTTCTGGAGTAATGAAGCTATGATTAAATTTTCTTCCTATATCTATACTGTCATCAAAAAGCCTTTTTGCCCTAGGAGTTAAAAGCATATCTCCTGTTACTATTTCCTCATCTCCAAAGCCTAAATATTCTTCTATCATCTTTTTTACTTTATCTAGAGTAATCATTCTGTTATTTAAAACCTGGCTTGCATACCCGCCTTCTTTTAAAATTCCAAGTAAAATATGTTCTGTCCCTATATACCCATGTTTAAAATTCTGTGATTCTTGTTGTGCTTCAACTAGCACAACTTGTGCTCTTTCTGTAAACCTCCCAAATATCATCATTGCACCTCCATACCATATAGAACTATCCTTTTTACCTATTCTACCCTAATTTGTATTATTTAATCTTTATAATACTTATGACTTATATATCAATTTAATTCTGTCATATCATTGCTATATAATAATTTTAATAAGTTAAATGCTTTACTCTGATAATATAATATTGACCATACCTTTTAATATATCTGCACGAACTTTATTTTTATCTTCCACTGAGCCTAAAGTTCTATCATTTACAGCTACCTTTATTATTTCATATTCCCTCATTGTAACCATATTTAATTCTAATAAATGCTCAGCTATAGATACTGCACCTTGATAAGTTATACTTGATCCTATTGCTTCATTTAATATATTAATTTTCTGTTGGCTGCTGTTATGATATATCCTTTTGACTATGATATATCCACCTCCACCTCTCCTACTTTCAATAACATACCCCTTTTCACAAGTAAACCTTGTAGTTAATACGTAGTTAATTTGTGATGGAGCACAGTTAAATTTATCTGCCAATTCATTTCTTTGAATTATTGCTTGATTGTCTTCTGTTTCATCAATCAATGAATAAATGAAATCAGCAATTGTATCTGATATTCTTGCCATAATATTACCTTCCTAACACATTGACCTTCTTTGACTTTAATTATATACAATTAATTTTCCGCTGTCTATAATCTAAATTTTAAAAAAATTCCCCATTGATGAATTATTACTAAATTATTACTTAAACTAAATAATAATATGGTTAATAGGGTGTGATAAACATGAAAATTCAATGGTTTGGCAATAGTACATTTTTATTAACTACTGACTTAGGAAAAAAGATACTACTAGATCCATTTAATATTTTTAGCACATTAACTGAAAATATTACTGCTGATATCTCTACCTTCAGTAGGCCTATAGATTTTTCTATTGTTAAAAACATAAAACCCTTTGGCAAAATAGTAAATACTGCCTGCAATTGTGATATTGAAAATATTAAAGTTGAAGGGTTTGAAAGTAAAAGTGATTTAATTCAAGGATTAAAAAGAGGACCAAATATAATTTATCTATTTAAAGTGGATAATTTGAAGATTTGCCATTTAGGCTATCTAGGCGAGTTTATTAATAATGAGCTAATAAAGATATTACATAATGCCGATATTCTGTTTATACCTATTGGTGGTAATCTTTGTCTAAATGGAATTGATGCATATTCACTATCTGAAAAGCTTAATGCAAAATATATAATTCCAATGTGCTATAAGAATAATTACAGCAATTTTTACTTTAATGGCCCTAAAGATTTCTTATCATCTTGTAAAAATGTAGTTTCAGTAAAAACTGACACTGTCTATTTTTCAGATTTCTACAATAATACACTTCCATCTACAATACTTATGCATAATGGGTTATAAAATCTGTTTTTATATAAAATAAAAGAGATATCTTCTTAGATATCTCTCCCCCACACTATTCTTGAACTGGTGCACCAACTGGACAAACATTTGCACAGTTACCACAATCAATACAAACATCAGCGTTTATTTCGAACTGAGTATCTCCTTGAGATATAGCATCTACTGGACATTCTGCAGCACAAGCACCACAGCTAATGCATGAATCTTGAATTGAAAAAGCCATTTAAAAACACCTCCATTATTTAATAACTCTACATATCTATTTTATCATATCCCTTATTCATTGCAAGTATATAAAGACAAGCTTTGTGGTTTTATCATATAAATGTTAAATATTATTATTATTTTCTTTTAATTATTAGAATTTTTATATATCTTTCATTAAATCTTTCATTAATTTTCTATCTTCTTCTGATGTAACTTCTAATTTAATATCTGAATCTTCAACTGAATCTTCATAGCTTCCTTCTACAAGTTCAATATTTTCAATCTTATAATCTTCTAATACTTCCTCTTCAGTCTTTTTACATCTTAATTTTACTTTTACACTTTCTTTAATTATATTATTAGAAACTACCACACCAGTTCCACCTTCTGTTTTTACAATAGAACCTACCTTTGGAATTCTCTTTCTAATATCTTCATATGTACTTTGCTCATAATTTAAACAGCACATTAATCTTCCACATATTCCTGATATCTTGGTTGGATTTAGTGATAAATTTTGTTCTTTAGCCATTTTTATTGATACAGAAGCAAAGTCTCCTAAGAATGTTGAACAGCACATTGGTCTACCACAAGGTCCAAGCCCTCCAAGCATCTTAGCTTCATCCCTTACACCTATCTGTCTAAGTTCAATACGTGTCTTAAAGATTGTAGCAAGATCTTTTACCAACTCTCTAAAGTCAACTCTTCCATCTGCTGTGAAATAAAATATTACCTTATTATTATCAAAAGTATATTCCACATCTATAAGTTTCATAGTAAGCTTATGTTCAACTATCTTTTTTAAGCATATACTAAAAGCATCTTTTTCCTTTTCCTTATTTTGATTATGTTTTTCTATATCACTATCTGTAGCAACTCTTAATACGCTTTTTAAAGGTGCAATTACATCATTTTCATTTATTTCTTTTAAACCAATTACACATTCTCCAAATTCTATTCCTCTAGCTGTTTCTACCACTACAAAATTTCCTTTTTCTATATCTAAACCTGCTGGATCAAAATAATATATCTTACCAGCTTTCTTAAATCGTACTCCTATAACTTTAATCATTTTAACCCTCCATAAAGTCCATAAGCATTATTCTTACAGTCATTGCCCAACTAACATTATTTTTAATATTCTTTCTGGCTTCCTGCAGACCTAATAGCATTTTATTTAGTTTTTTAAAAGACATTTCATTAGTTAATCTTTCTATTTCCTTGATTTTGTCTCTATTTATAATTAAATTTTCATTATATACTTCTTTGTTAACTAATATGTCTCTTATAAATGAAGATAATACATTTATTACTTCCTCTTTATTTTGTTTATATGAAACCAATTGCTCTTCCTTTTCTAAAATTGCTTCTATTTCATTATTAGTCAATTGTAAAAGCAAGTCCACAATCTTATCTCTCAGCTCCTGTAATTCTGTATCACTAAAGTATCTATCTATTCTTCCAGGTATTCCTTCACTAAAAGCTATTGCTGATGATTTTTCTTCCTCACTATAATCATATCCTTTTATTGCTATATATTTATATAGCTCATCTTTTGTTAAAGGTGTTAATTTATATATTTCGCATCTAGATTTAATAGTATCTAAAATTAATTCTAAACTTTCACATAAAATTATTATGTATACTTCTGTTGGAGGTTCTTCTATAGTTTTTAATAATGCATTTTGTGCTTGAATTGTAAGTTTATTTCCTTGATGAATAATAATAACTTTTTTATCACCTTCAAAAGGTTTTTTATTTACTTCATCAATAATCTCCCTTACATCATCCACCCCAAAAGAAGCTTTACTAGGCTTATAATTGATTATATCTACATATTCCCTATTTAAATCGCCATTTAAAATCAACTTGCCTAATATTTCTGCTAGTATACTTTTTCCTATACCATCTTCACCTGAAATAAGTTGTGCATGAGAAAGATTTCCATTACTACATCTATTTTTAAAATTTTCTATAAGACTACTGTGTCCAACAAAATTTCTCATTAAAGCACCTCTTTTTATTTTTATATCTTTACAAACTTATCTACATCAATTACAAAAACAGTAGCTCCACCAACTTCAACTTCTAAAGGAAAAGGCATATACATACCACTTTCTCCTGATAATCCTGGTTGTGTTGATACTACTTGTTTTCTCCTCTTGCAGACTTCCTCAATAATGTTTATTACTATATCTACTTTATCAATTTCTACACCAATCATTAATGTGGTATTTCCTGATTTTAAAAATCCGCCTGTTGTTGCTAATTTTGTTACCCTAAATCCCTTATCATTTAACTCTTCAATTAAATCTAATGCATCATCATCCTGTACTATAGCTAAGACCAATTTCATAAATAACCACCTCATTTTCAATCCTCTTTATTATATTTTATCATAATATCTACCTAGTTAATAATATATTATTAACTTTCAACATACATTTATTTTCTTTTTATTAATATACCTATATTTTTCTATTTTATACAAATAATTAAAAATATAAAATTTAAGAGAAATGCAAAGCTTAATTTTTTAGCTTTGCATTTCTCTCTTTATATCTCTTATTATATCTTCTATGCATTGTTGTAAGTCTATGTTTATATATTCTTTATTCACATCTGATTCTTTAAGCTTCTCAACACTAAAATCAGCAGAATCTGCTAAAAATCTTCTACATAACTCATTATAGTCTGGATTTTTTTGATTTCTTTCTCTTGTTAATGCTCTTTCAAGCCTTAATCCATCTTCTATGTTTATATATATTGGATAAACTTTTTCAGTACCAAAATACCTTTTAAAACTGTTATATGCTTCTAAAGTAACAATAGCTATATAATTACTTTTTTCCAAATCAATCTGTCCATCATCTATTGTTGAATAATACCATGGACCATGTACTGTATCATATTTTCTACATTCAATGATTTTTCCTTGGTCTTTAAATTGCTCTAATTTATCTTCATTAATAAAGAAATATTCTACACCATTAGTTTCATTAGTTCTTTTAGGCCTAGTAGTATATAAAACTATTGGATTTAATTTTAGCTCTTTTATATTGCTTATTTCTTTAAAAATAGTATCTTTTCCTGAGCTACTTTTTCCCATTAAACAAAATATCTTCCCCATAATTTCCTCCAGAAAATATACTAATATCATTATATTATGGTCATTAGTATCACAAATAAAAATAACTCATATATTTATACAATTATCTATAAACTGTATAAAAATGAGTCATAATTATCTTACTATAAAGCACTATTAATGTATAGTATTTTTAATTATAAATACTTTATAAGTTTATTTTTTATTTTTTCTTTAATCTTATAGTATTGAGGATTGTCCATATCCATAATTGTAATTTTATCTAAACACTCGTTGCAAATACAACTTCCCAAAATAGTTACTTTTCCTCCACTACAATTATCACCACATACTATACATTTTTTATTATTTTTAATAATATCTTTGTTTTTAATTACCATATATATCCCTCCATTGTTTTTATATTATATTCCTTTCCACATTAAAAGAATTTATTCAATCAATACTACTTTTTTATAAATATTTTATATTGTTTAAGGAAAAATAATAATATTAATAGATTTAATGGAGGAGTATTTATGAAACAGGAAATAATAAGCTATTTACATGGGCATTATGATGAACTTTTTGAATTAAACAAATATTTATATACTAATCCTGAACCTAGTTATAAAGAATTTAAATCCTATGATTATATAACTAATTTTTTAAGTAATCATAATTTTAATATACAAAAAAAATTTTTAGACTTGGAAACATCTTTCTATGCCAGCAAAGGAAATGGATATCCTAAGATATGCTTCTTATGCGAGTATGATGCTGTACCTGAAGATGGACATATTACAGGACATAATCTTGTAGCAACTACCTCTATTGCAGCTTCCTTAGCTTTAGGAAGCGTTATTGATAAAGTAGGAGGAACATCAATACTAATTGGCTGTCCTGGTGAATATCTAGGTGGAACGAAATCAATAATGGTTAAGCAAGGTGTTTTTGATGATATAGATATAGTAATGATGGCTCATCCTGATTTAACTACATGTGAAAGTGGAACATCTTCAGCAATTATTCCATTAAAGATTAACTTTATAGGTAATAGCGGATTAAGCTTTTTAAATAATGATGTTTATACTTCCCTTGATGCAGTGCTTTTAACGTTTAATATATTAAATGCTCTTTTAAAGGGATTTCCTAAGGGAGTAGAAATAAATTCAATACTTTCTCAAGGTGGATATACCCCTCTAATTCTACCGTTAGAAAGTGAAGCTAAATTTTATATAAGAGCCAACGATACTGAAATGGCTACTTTAGCAGAAAATAAGCTAAGAGAAATAGTTAAAGATGTTTCAAATCTCATTCATGTTAAACATACCATTTCTTTATATGAGCCTCCAAACGAAGAGTTGCTTACTAATCGTACTTTAAATAGACTCTTCAGTCATAACTTAAAAGAAAATGGTGAAATAACTATAGGTGCTCCAAAAAATGTTCGTTCAGGCTTAAGTATTGGAGCTGTAAGCAGAAAAGTTCCTTGCATACATCCTTATTATAGAATTACAGAAGACTCATCTATCAAATACGGATCTAAAGACTTTGCTGATTCCACCATTAGTAAATTTGCTATGGATCAATGTATTAAAGCTTCTGCTGCTCTAGCATCTACTGCTTTTGATTTAATTGAAAAAAGTGATCTTTTAGCTGAAGTTAAAAACGAATTTTTTAATACTTTTAAATAACTATTAAAGAGGCTTAAGCATTCCTTCCTTAAGTCTCTTTTTATATACCGGAAAATTTTATTATGTTATACTATAAATAAAATTAACATGTTTCTGGAGGTTATTTATGATTCAAATATATAAAAGCTTAAGCGAATCTGATTCAACATTAAAAGCTTTAGATTCTATTGAACCAGGATGCTGGATTAATATTGTTGCCCCTTCTGAGGAAGAACTTATATTAGTATCTAAAAAGACTGGAGTACCTCTTAATTTTTTAAGGGCACCTCTAGATGATGAAGAAACTTCTCGTATAGATTTTGAAGATAACTGTACACTAGTAGTAGTAGATATTCCCTTTACAGAAATGGAGGATAATTCTCTGACTTATGATACATATCCACTGGCAATAATTCATACTGAAAAGCAGATAATTACTATATGCTTGAAAAATAGTAGAATACTTACAGACTTTATTAACGGACGTGTTAAATCATTCTTTTCATATAAAAAATCTAGATTTATACTGCAAATCTTAAATAGAATCTCAACTTATTACTTAATTTATCTTAGACAAATAGATAAAAAGAGTCTTATGATTGAAAAAAGATTGCATAAATCTATGAAGAATCGCGAACTTATACAACTTCATTCACTTGAGAAATCTTTAGTTTATTTCTCTACATCCCTTAAGGCCAATGAAATAACCTTAGAAAAGATGCTTAAGTTAGAAATAATGCAAAAATATGAAGAAGATCAAGATGTTTTAGAAGATGTAATAATTGAAAATAAACAAGCTATTGAAATGACTGATATATATAGTAATATACTTGCCAGTACAATGGACTTTTTTGCTTCTGTAATTTCTAATAATCTTAATATAGTAATGAAAGTTCTTGCTTCTGTTACTATATTAATGGCTATTCCAACTATAATAGGAGGGATCTTTGGTATGAATGTTCCTTTCCCTGGCAACATGGAAAGCAACCCTGGGGCTTTTAATGCCATTATAATCTTTACTCTTCTACTAACTGGTGGAGCTGCTATTTTATTATATAAGAAAGATATGTTCAATTAATTTAATTATTATTTTTTAATATATATTTTTCTTCTGCATATAATATTATTAATCAAAATATATGCCTTTCCAAAACAAAAAACATATCCACACAAAACTCTTGCAAGCCTGTGGATATGTTTTGTTTTTATGTGAATAACTTTTTATAATGATAAGTTATGAATTGTGAATTATGAATTGTGGAATAAACTCCTTTTGGGAGTTTAGAAAATATATTTTTTTAGAAACTCTTCGAGTTTCAACCTTAATTCATCACTCATCATTTATCATTCTTAATTTTTTATTTGAAAAAAATAAAAAACCTACAAGATTAACTTGTAGGTTTTATGGAGGCGCCACCCGGATTTGAACCGGGGAATAAAGGTTTTGCAGACCTCTGCCTTACCACTTGGCTATAGCGCCATACCTGGTGGCTCGACCAGGAATCGAACCAGGGACACGAGGATTTTCAGTCCTCT
>OCPP01000312.1_pt1 | contig 37660 bp, 40 predicted proteins | sample 1538211 | NCBI WGS metagenome assembly OCPP01 (sample SAMEA2580193, study PRJEB22360) | human gut metagenome | biome: human gut; feature: human-associated habitat; material: faeces | place: Denmark | collected 2008/2010
ATTAAAATATATTTTATGTTATTATACATTTAAGTTAAATATCACATTTAACTATCTGACAAACTTGGTATCAGTGTGTTAGACTTAACTCAGATAGATATGGCGAGTGATGAAGACAAGGCTTATGGAATAGACACATGGGCCACTGTCTTCAAGGCTAAGACATGGGAGGAGTTGCGTATGGCTGTTCAGAGTAATGAATATATGAAAGATGCAGCAGAGACTTTGTATGAGCTTAATAGTGACGAAACAATCCGCCAGCAGTGTGAAGCACGAAGACGGGCTGAGATTGAAGAAAAACATATGCAAGATAAATTGAAGAAACTAGAGGAAGATAAGGAAAATCTCACAAGAGAAAAAACTGAATTACACATAAAATTGCAAAATGAAATATCAGAAACCGAAAAGTGGAAAGCTAAATACGAACAATTATTAGCAGCCCAAGCAGAAAAGAAAAATTAATACACAACGCATAAATCCCAGCAACACATATATCAGTGCTGCCGGGATTTCTTTATAATATCTCATAAGTTGTCTGTTCGCTTGTAAGACAGTCGCATCCAACACGGTTCTCACCGCTTGTTACGAATGATGAAGCCTTAATGTGTATATCTGTGATTGTCTCAGGCATATCCTTTAACGGTTCAATAACAACCGCTTCCTTTGCTCCGAGGCAGTTAATTCCCTCGAAATTAATATTCTTAAAATAAGGAATATCGTCCTTGTCAATTCCGTTAATCTCTTCATTTCTGTTAAGCAAATTAAGCACATATGACATTGTAAGAATTATTGCCTGTTCCTTAATATCAACCATATTAATATTCTTTACATTAATATTCTCGATAACGCCGCCTCGTCCGAGTGCACTCTTAATGCGGACTCCGACATCAGTTCCAAGAAAAGTACAATTCTCTACCAGTACATTTTTAATACCACGACTCATCTCACTTCCGATAACGAAGCCGCCATGTCCCTTATTAACAAGGCAGTCATGGATATATACATTCTCACAAGGTCCTTCAATCTGTCTTGCTACGGCATTCTTGCCTGACTTTAAACAGATTGCATCATCACCTGTTTCAAATGTACAGTTATGTATATGAACCTTCTTGCATGATTCAACATCAATTCCATCACCGTTCTGCGCATAATATGGATTGCTCACCGTAACATTTCTTACTGTAAGATTCTTACAGAAAAATGGGTGTATATTCCATGCCGGTGAATTCATAAATGTTACACCATCAAGAAGAATTCTTTTACAGTGACGAAGGCTTACCATTACTGGTCTGTAGAAATCATAATATTCGCTTGCTTTCTCAAGTGCATTCTCAGCGTCAAGCTGGATATTATGCTCATTACCTTTAAATGAGCTTTCTGTCGGCATCCATATGCCGCCCTCTTTAGTATCAATTGTATACTGGCTCTTTTTCATAAGAGCTTCCCACTGTCTGTCAGTCATCTTAAACTGTTTTACAGGGCGCCACAGATCACCGCTTCCATCAATAACACCGCCACCTGTTATACCGATGTTAATAGCATTTTCAGCTGTGATAGGAGACTTGGCTCTTATACACTCCTGACCTTCATAGTTAGTGATAATAAGTGGATACTGGTCAATATCTTTAGAAAATTTAAGTATTGCATTCTTCTCAATTCTTAACTCAACATCGCTCTTAATCTCGATTGGCGCTGTAAACCAGATTCCCTCAGGAATCACAACAGTTCCGCCGCCCTTTTCTGAGATATAGTTAATAGCCCTGTTTATAGCATCAGCATTTCTTGATGCATCTTCAATAGTATAGCAGTATGGTCTTGCACCATAGTTGTCAACATATACTATTCTGTCAACAAATGCCGGGAGTTTTACATCAAAATTAACTTTTTTCATTCCACATCTCCTTTTAGTTTTAAGTTCATGTGTTACTTTAAAAGCTCCTGTAACAAAGCATTTACCATTCCCGGATTAGCCTTGCCCTGCATTGCCTTCATTGTCTGTCCGACAAGATAGCCGATTGCCTGCTTTTTGCCGCCTTTATAATCAGCAACTGACTGTGGGTTATCAGCAATAACCTTCTCAACTGTTGCTCTGAGCGCGCCTTCATCATTAACCTGCTTTAAACCGTGTTCTTCAACATATGCGTCAACATCAACATTTTCTGCAAATACATGCTCAAATATTTCTTTAGCTGCTGCATTGTTGATTTCCTTTTTCTCAACAAGAGTAATAATCTTGGCAAGGCTTTCAGGTGAAAATGTTAATTCCTCGGCTCTGAATTCTCTTCCAGTCTTAGCTGATTCTTCCTTCATGAGTCGCATTGTCTCACCCATAATCCAGTTAGAAACCTTCTTTGGCTGGTTGCAGATTGCTGTAGCTTCCTCAAAGATTTCTGTGAACTTCTTAGAATCTGTAAGAATCTCTGCATCGTATTCAGGAAGTCCGAATTCTTCAATATAACGTGCCTTCTTCTCGTCCTTAAACTCTGGCTGTTTTGCCTTAAGCTCTGCTAAATACTCATCACTGATGTGAATTGGAACAAGGTCTGGGTCTGGGAAATATCTGTAATCCTGCGCATCTTCCTTTGAACGCATAGCATATGAATATTCCTTGTCATCATTCCATCTTCTTGTTTCCTGTACAACCTTCTCGCCTGCTTCGATTAAGTCAATCTGTCTTGCTGTCTCGGCCTTAATTGCTCTTTCAATCGCTGCAAATGAATTGAGGTTCTTAGTTTCTGTTCTTGTTCCGAACTCGCTTGAACCACGCTCTCTTACAGAGAGATTGACGTCGGCTCTCATAGAACCTTCCTGAAGCTTACAGTCAGAAGCACCAAGATATTGGATTGTTGTTCTTAACTTAGTAAGGTAAGCAATAACTTCTTCTGCTGAACGCATATCCGGTTCAGAAACGATTTCGATAAGAGGCACACCTGAACGGTTATAATCTACATATGACACGCCTTCCCACTCATCATGAACAAGCTTTCCCGCGTCCTCTTCCATATGAATCTCGTGGATTCTTATTGTCTTTTCTGTTCCATCTGATAATGTAACATCAACATGTCCGTTACGGCAGATTGGAAGATAAAGCTGTGAAATCTGATAATTCTGTGGATTATCAGGATAGAAATAATTCTTTCTGTCAAACTTGCAGTCCTGTGTAATTGTACAGTTAGTTGCAAGTCCTACTGCTGCTGCATACTCTACAACCTTCTTATTAAGAACAGGAAGAGAACCCGGCATACCTGTACACACAGGGCAAGTATGTGAGTTAGGTGCTCCACCAAACTCAGTTGAGCATCCGCAGAAAATCTTTGTCTTAGTAGCTAATTCAACATGGACTTCAAGTCCGATTACAACTTCATAATCTTTCATACTTATGCCTCCCTCCTATTCAAATCTTCCTCGTGCCTGCTCATAAGCGTAGCCCGCACGGATAAGGTTATTTTCTTTAAAGCAGTCGCCAATAAGCTGTAAGCCGATTGGAAGACCATTCTTGTCCTTGCCGCATGGAACTGAAAGTCCCGGAAGCCCGGCAAGATTTACAGAGATAGTATAGATATCTCCAAGATACATTTTTATTGGGTCTGATAATGATGAACCAAGCTTTGGTGCTGTTGTAGGTGCAACAGGTCCAAGAATTACATCGTATTTTGCAAATGCTTCATCAAATGCTTTCTTAATAAGAGCCTTAACTCTTAATGCCTTAAGGTAGTAAGCATCATAATAACCTGAACTTAATACGAAAGAACCAAGCATAATTCTTCTCTTAACCTCTGCACCGAAGCCCTCTGAACGTGTCTTTTTGTACATGTTATGGAGTCCTTCGTATTCTTTAGTTCTGTAACCATATTTAACACCATCGAATCTTTCAAGGTTAGAGCTTGCTTCTGCTGCTGCAATTGTATAATAAGTAGGAATTGCATACTCTACAAGGCTTAAATCAAACTCTTCTAAGATTGCGCCCTTGCTCTCAAGAACTTTGGCAGCATTAAGAACTGCTTCCTTAACCTCAGGGTCAAGACCTTCTCCAAAATAATCTCTTGGAATACCAATTCTCATTCCCTTAACATCATCAACTAATGCCTTTGTAAATGAATAATCATCTCTTCCAATTGATGTTGAGTCCTTATCGTCCTTGCCTGCGATAGCTTCCATAATAGTTGCACAGTCAGTTACATCCTTACATAAAGGTCCAATCTGGTCTAATGATGAGCCATAAGCGATAAGTCCGTAACGTGAAACTGTTCCATAAGTTGGCTTTAAGCCTACAACACCACAGTAAGAAGCTGGCTGTCTTATTGATCCACCTGTATCAGAACCAAGTGCTGCAAAGCACTCATTAGCTGCAACTGCCGCAGCAGAGCCACCTGATGAACCACCAGGTACATGCTCAGGATTACGTGGATTCTTAGTTGCACCAAATGCGCTTGTCTCAGTCGTAGAGCCCATCGCAAATTCATCCATGTTAGTCTTTCCGATAATTACTGCTCCTGCATTTTCAAGTCTTACTACTGCATCTGCTGTGTAGGTTGGAACGAAATTACCAAGTATCTTAGATGAGCATGTAGTAAGCATGCCCTCTGTACACATATTATCTTTGATTGCAAATGGTACTCCGGCCAAAGGTCCTGTAAGCTTACCTGCCTTGATATCCTCATCTGCTTTCTTAGCTGCTGCAAGAGCTTTTTCCTTGTCAAATGTGACATAACAGTTAAGCTCATCTTCAGATTTTTCAATCTGTGCAATAACAGCTTCCATAGCCTCTGTTGCTGTTGTCTCACCCGCTTTAATCTTAGCAGCCAGTTCAACAGCTGTATAATCTAATAAACTCATATGCGTCCTTTCTATGATTCAACAGTTTTAGGTACAATAAATCCTGATTCATTACATTCAGGTGCATTAGCAAGAGTTGCCTCACTTCCGTCACCATTAGTAACAACGTCTTCTCTCATTACATTATTAACAGGGAACACATGTGACATAGGTTCTACCCCTGTAGTATCAAGCTCTCCGAGCTTGTCAATATAATCAAGCATGCTAGCCATATCCTTCTTGGCAGCTTCCTTCTCTTCATCAGAGAGTTCAAGCTTGGCAAGGATACCAACATACTCAATTGTCTCATCACTAATTACATTAGCCATGTGTGCGTCTCCTTTCGTTGTCGTTATATACGCCTGGAGAAATTGGATAAACCATCACAAGACACGCTTTCGCTACTTGTCGCTCGCAGCGGTACTAAGCGAAATCGGCCACCTCCTTCTGAAAAGCTAGCTTTTCAGACTCCGCCAGCCGATTTTGCTAAGTGCCGGCGGCTCCAAAGTGTCTTGTTCACGCTTTATCCAATTTCTCCAGGCTCACACATCTACCCCGGAACGAGACGCGACATCGCTGCGCTCGTCGCCGTTGGGCGAGATGTAGTGGAAGTCTCTACCTCTTTGCATCAGAGGAGGTCATATTAAATTAGCGGTTGTTGGCAACGAACAGGCAGCGAGGTTTTATAAGTTCGCAAGCAAGGTGCTTTGGAGCCGCCGGCACTTGGTAAGCTGGGACAGTTGGCACAAAGTGCCAACAAATCCCAGCGAACCTAGTGTCCGCTGCGAGCGACAAGCAGCGAGAGCGTGCCTTGCGGTGAACTTATAAACCTCACAGCCGTCCGTATATCCACTAATCCCTAACCTTAATATGAACTTCCCTAAGCTGCTGCTCTGTTACCTCATTTGGTGCTCCGCACATTAAATCCTGTGCTGTTCCGCTCATTGGGAATGGAATTATCTCACGGATATTCTCTTCATTTCTAAGGAGCATAATCATACGGTCAACACCTGGTGCCATACCTGCGTGTGGTGGTGCACCAAACTGGAATGCATTGTATAATGCTCCAAATTTTGCCTTTAATACTTCTTCGTCATATCCGGCAATTTCGAATGCCTTAACCATTATCTGCATGTCATGGTTACGGACTGCTCCTGATGATAACTCTACACCGTTGCATACGATATCATACTGGTATGCAAGGATATCAAGAGGATCTTTTGTATTAAGCGCCTCAAGTCCACCCTGTGGCATTGAGAATGGATTATGTGTAAATCCAATCTTCTTAGTTTCTGGATCTTTTTCAAACATTGGGAAATCATTAACATAACAGAATCTGTATGCATTTTTCTCAATGAGATCAAGTCTCTCACCAAGTTCGTTTCTAATCTGTCCTGCGAAGTACGCAGCTCTGTCTTCCTTATCAGCGATGAAGAAGATTGTATCTCCTGGCTGAAGTCCTGCAAGGTCTTTGATTTCTCCCTTGAGTTCTTCTGGAATAAATTTATCAATTGGTCCCTTGTAGCTTCCGTCTTCAAGAACCTCAAGGTATCCAAGTCCGCCCATTCCGATTCCTGTAGCGAACTTAAGCAACTTCTCATGCTGTCCCTTTGAAAGCTTTGCATGTACATTGATTGCTCTTACAGTCTTGTTCTGGAAAGGCTTGAATGTACATTTGTTAAAGAATTCTGAAAGATCGATAATTCTAAGTGGATTACGAAGATCTGGCTTATCTGAACCAAACTCAAGCATTGCCTGCTTGTAGCTGATGATTGGATAAGGTGCCTGTGTAACTTCGTATCCTTCTGGTGCGAATTTTGCAAATGTTTCTGTAAGAACCTCTTCACCGATTCTGAATACATCTTCCTGTGTAGCAAAGCTCATCTCGAAATCTAACTGGTAGAATTCTCCTGGTGAACGGTCAGCTCTTGCATCCTCATCTCTGAAGCAAGGTGCGATCTGGAAATATTTATCAAAACCAGATACCATAAGTAACTGCTTATACTGCTGTGGTGCCTGTGGAAGAGCATAGAATTTGCCCTTATATTTTCTTGAAGGTACGATATAATCTCTTGCACCCTCTGGTGATGAAGCACAAAGGATAGGTGTCTGGATTTCAAGGAATCCCATGTCTGTCATCTTCTGACGAAGGAATGCGATAACCTTTGATCTGAATATCATGTTATCCTTAACCTTCTGGTTTCTTAAATCAAGATATCTGTACTTAAGACGTACATCCTCTCTTACTTCCTTAGAAGTCTGTACTTCAAATGGAAGCTGCTGGTATACCTGTCCAAGTATTGTAATCTTCTTAGCTTCAAGCTCGATTGTTCCTGAAGGAATCTTAGGATTATAAGTTTCCTCATCTCTCTGCTCCATAATGCCCTCGATAGCGATACACTCTTCCTTATGAATACCATCAAGTAATGTTGTATCACGAAGTACTACCTGAAGTACTCCATACATATCTCTTAAATCGATAAATGAAACTCCTCCGTGGTCACGGATGTTCTCAACCCATCCTGCAACCTTTAACTCCTTGCCGATGTAACTTTCATTAACTTCACTTAAGTTAACATCTCTGTACATGTTTGCCATTGCAATCTCCTTTCTTTTCTGGACAGGCAAAATGTTATGTCCTGTCAAATAAAATAATAATACCTAACATCCTGCTATGCTTTTTCGCGCAAAAAAGCCCCAGGATGTAATATACATCCCGGGGCGAATAAACTGTGTTATCCGCGGTACCACCCGCATTGAAAAGTTCTAAGCTTCTCATCTCATTGCACTTAACGCGTGTAACGGAATGACCTACCCAGCCGTGGCTGCTCAACCATCCAACTCCAGAGCGTTCCTCTTATCAATTCCCTGCGTATGCTTTCAGTCGGTGGCATCGCTTTCCTGTCAGGTTCCATGAAAAGAAGTCTCTTTCATAGTCTTTAAGATATTCATACACATGAATGATATCATAAAGAATATTACTTTTCAAGTACAATATTGTGTTCTTTTATATATTTACCAATCTTTTTATCAGAAGCAAGAATATGGTTAGACAGCCAGCCAAGCAGGAATCCTATAAGATCCATAAGATATTCCTCCTGATTATCATCCATTGCCTCAAGCTCCCTGAAATCAATATTCACAAGCTTTTCTACAAATGCTGAATGTGCCCTTTTCTGTGCTTCGATTTCAGGATATCCGATTTTCTTCATCAGTTCTTCCTCATCACTGAAATGCGTCTCCGTGTATTCCCTCAGTTCTGAGAGAAGTCTTATGATTTCATCATATTTATCATGAAGAAGTTCTGCATGTATAACATCATTAGTGTCCCTGATAATATCAAAAAGATGCTTGTGCTCCTCATCGACAAGCTCAATTCCTGTTATATATTTGTCTGTAAATGCAAATGCGTCATCAACGTTAGTTTCTGGTGCCATCTTTCCAATCATCATATCGCTGCTCAAGATGTGGCTGTAAAGCCATCTGGTAAGATAAAGCAGAAGCTCATTAAGAGAATTTCTTGCTGCCTCCGGCGAAGATTCATCTAACTTAAATGTATTAATCTTTTCTGCAAATGCTTTGTGTTCTCTCTGTTGTATCGGCAGCTCCGGATCATGAATACTCTTCATGTATTCCTCTTCATGTGCAAAATGTGTAATCGCATAATCCTTGAGATTATCTATAAGATTCTTCGCAATTGACGCAGCATTATCTGTTTCTTTTACCAGTGCAAATGCTTCATTAAGCATCTGGAACAGTTTTCTATGTTCTTCATCAATATTATCAATGTGTATCATACAGTCTTCTGTAAATTCGTACATGTATATCAATCTCCTCGTGCTTATATTTGCCTTGTATTATAACACTTTTTCTTTAAGCTGTGCAATGCTGTCCGCCAGAAACATTAAATATCTGTTTTTAATAAGTATATTCACAAAACAAATGTAGTTTGTCAGAACATTTGAGGCTATAATTAACTTATTGAAAGCATTTTTCTTCGCAAAACAACGGAAGCAATACCTCTGCTCCTGCATGGGCAGTCGCATTTTGCTTCGAAAAACAAGGAGGTATGTATGAATATTTATCTTGCTGGAGACTCTATTGTACAGAATTATACTGAGGAAGAATTTATTGCAGGCTGGGGGCAGTTTCTGCCACGTTTCTTTAAGCCTGATGTAAATGTATTTAACTATGCCAAAGGTGGCAGAAGTTCAAGACTTTTTATTAATGAAGGAAGATTTGAAGAGATTGACAGACATATTCAGGCTGGCGACTATCTTTTTATAGAGTTCTGCCATAATGATGATGCTTCAAAAGATTATAAATCTATGTTTAACCGTCAGACTCCGCTTGGCGTACCAGATGAATCAGGTCGATTTCCTGTTATAGCAGGAGTTAAGATGCCTAAGAATTATATACCACCTGAATATATTGAGGATCTCAATAATGATGATACGATAAATGATAAACATGTTGTGCTCAACAGTGTGCTCGCTGTAAACCAGTCTTATCCATATGACACTTATTATCCATATTCAAAAGATGCTTCCATGGGCAGTTACAAATGGTTCATCAGCCAGTTTATTGATATGGCAAGAAAGCATGATGCAGTTCCTGTGTTAGTTACTGCGCCTGCAAGAACATTTTTTAATGATGACGGAACAATTATGGACGCTCCCGGCTGCCACGGTGGCAATAATTTCAGCTATATAAGAGCTATGCGCCAGATTGGTGAAGAAACCGGCACACCTGTACTTGACCTGTTTTCTTATTCAGTTGAACTTTTTGAAAAAATCGGACATGATAATATACATAGATATACCTCTATCAAGAAAGGTATCAATAAAGGAAAATGGCCTGACGATTTCTTAAAAGAACTCGCCAAGCCAGATACTGTTTCTGAGAATACACATTTTAACAAGGACGGTGCAATGCTTATCACCGAAGGTCTGGTAGAATTGATTCTTAAATCCAAGAACCCCCAGCTTTGTGAATTGCAGTCCGCCTTGCTTCATAACGTGGTATAAGTATATTACTTATTAATGAATTCCCATGCTTCTTCGGGGCTGTGTACAACAAACTCAGCCCCATTATCCTTTAAGAACTCTTCATCTCTGAATCCCCAGCCAACCATACATACATCCATTCCTGCATTAGCCGCTGTCTGGACATCTACTTCTGAATCCCCGACATATACAGCCTGTGTTCTGTCAACATCAAACTGTCTTAATACTTCATTAACGCTGTCCGGATATGGTTTTCTTCTTATGCCTTCTCTCTCTCCAACCGCATAATCAAATAGTCCCGGAAAATAATCTTTGCATAAAATCTGCACTCCATAATCAGCCTTGTTAGATACAACCGCAGTGTACACACCGGCATTTCTTATATTCTCAATAAGTTCTTTTATTCCATCATAAGGTCTTGTCTTATCGGCACAGTGCTTCTTGTAATGCTCTGTAAATGTTTCATGCACCTTAACTATCATGCTTTCTGGTGTTCCCTGTGGTACAGCTCTTTCCATCAGCTTTCTTATCCCATTGCCAACAAAATGTCTGATTTCTTCAATCGTCCTCTCAGGCATGTCAAATACTGAAAGTGCATAATTAGTACTATCTGCAAGGTCTTCCAATGTATTAAGTATCGTTCCGTCCAGATCAAATACAACGATTTTGTATTTCATATATCCTCCTTGTTATGGCTTCTTTATCCCAGCAGCTCCTCAATTATATCGTAATGCTCATCAATCGCTGCATTAAGTGTCTCAATATCCTTCTTTATAAGGCTATCATATATCATTTCATGTGTCTTTAAAAGTTTCTTTTTCTTAATTCCATCTGCATGCTTTATGACATAATCTATCCATTCGCGGTAGACTTCAACAACAGCTTCCATCAGTGTAATCCACAGGTTGTTTCCGGTATCTGCAATCAGTTCCTCGTGAAATGCTTTATCAATATCAACAAGGTTTTCACCTGTTACCATGCTCATCTGATTAACCATGCTTTCCAACCGCTCCCGTTGTTCTTTCGTAAGACCTGTATGTATTACTGCATTACATACTGACTTTTCCATCATGCGGCGGAATTCGCATACTTCACGCTTAGTAATAGTCTTTAATGCAATCATCATTAATATAGTCTGCTTTATAGACTGACCGACATTCTCTGATATATAATTACCAGAACCCTGACGGCGTTCTATAAGTCCCATTCCATGCATAATACTTAATGCTTCTCTTGTTGAATTGCGTCCTATGCCAAGTGTTTCCGCAAGTGCACGTTCAGTAGGCAGCCTGCTTCCTATTGTAAGCTCCCCGCTTTTCATAAGCTCATAAATATATTGAATTGCCTTTTCGTATTCCTGCGATATTTTCTTCTGATTCATATTATCCTGTTTCAGCTTATAACACCCCTGTCTCATTAATATAGGCTTCTATAAGTCTTAGTGCACCATCTTCCCCAACCTTTGAAACATCTATGCATATATCGTAATATTCTGCATTTCCCCATTCTTCACCTGTATAATAATTGTGATATGAGCATCTTCTAAGGTCTGTATCTTCAACTATCTTAGCTGCTTTCTTAGGGCTGACATTGTGCTTCTTTTCTATAAGTTCTGCTCTTTTTTCTTTGTTTCCTGTGAGAAATACTGATATAACATCTTCTCTGTGTCTGAATGCATTGTTTCCGCATCTGCCGACAACTACGCAATTTTCATTACCGATTATATCAGCCATAGCCTTGCGTGGAGTTTTTCCATTATCTGATGTATCATCACCTGCCATTGTGTCAGCATACAGCATCATATCAAGTGGCATTTCTCCATAAAAATATGGATACTTCTCATACAAACCTTTTTCTTTCGCAAGTCTGCACACAGCATCCTTATCATAAAATGGTATAAAATATTTCTCTGCCAGTGCTTTTCCTATCTGGTCACCCATACATCCACATTGTCTTGCAATCGTGATTATCATATATACCTCTTTTCTGCGCACGCTTTTTTGCGCATAACAGGTTTGTGCCAAGTGCGCGCAGGCACAAACCCCGCATGTGAAAATAATATCTTCACACTGTTCTCCTAATTACCTACTATTTCATCATATTTAGCAATCTAGTAGGTCTTTTCCACATTGTTAGTTGGTTTGTAATTCTTCTTTTCAACTCAAATACCTACTAAATAAACACTGTTCACACTTTTAGTAGGTCTTTTTCTTATATGTCTATAATATCAGACAGTTCTAATCAGCAAAAAGGCCTACTATTTTGGCTTAAATTATCAATTTAGTAGGCAATTTTCTTTATCCGCATTAATTATCCTCAGAATTTTCTCTCAATAAACCTACTATTTCATCACATTTAGCAGCTTTAATAGGTTTTTACCCCATTCATACATTAATTTCATATGCCATTTTACACTATCTTTTACATAAATCCAGCAAATACTGATGAAAGTACAACTGTAAGTATACCTGCAACTGCAATTGATAAGCTGCTCATTGCACCTTCAATTTCGCCCATTTCCATAGCCTTGGCTGTTCCTATCGCATGAGCAGCAGATCCTAACGCAAGTCCTTTGGCAATCGGTTCTTTTATTCTGAATATTTTACATATAAGCTCACCAAATATATTTCCAAGAACTCCTGTTACAACAATAACTGCAACTGTGATTGTTACATAACCTCCAAGTTCCTCAGAAACTCCCATACCAATAGCAGTAGTTATTGACTTCGGAAGAAGAGTAACATATTCTGCATGACTCAGATTCATAATTTTAGATAACACAAGTACCGTTGTTAAACTTGTAAGCACACCTGATGCTATTCCTACAACAACTGCCTTGTAATTCTTCTTAAGAAGACTCCACTGCTCATACAGCGGAATTGCAAGACATACAGTTGCCGGTGTAAGAAACCAGCTAAGATACCTGGCACCCTGATTATATACATCATAATCAACACCTGATACTGCAAGTACTATTATTGTTATTATTATTGATATAAGCAGTGGATTGAATATTCCAAGCTTGAATTTTTTCTTAAGCACAGAACCAATAAAGTATGATAAAAGACTTAATGTGACTCCGGCAAAAAGTGATTCTCTGAAAAAATCATTCATTAGTATTAACCTCATTTCTTTGTGCTTTGCGTAATTCTCTCTTCCTGTCAGCACGTATGATTATCTGTGAAGCCTGACCTGTAACCGCCATAACCGTAATTATAGCAACAACCGTAACAACAAGCACCGGCACGAGCATAGGTTTTAATACCCCCCATGAAGACATCAGTCCTACTCCTGCCGGAATGAACATAACAGGCATTACAGCTATAAGATATTTTCCTGCGTCCTTTACCCAGCTAAGCTTTATAAGTCCGGTAAGAAGTCCAACAAAAAGTATCACCATTCCATATATACTGGCTGGAACCGGCAGCGGAAGCAGATATTTAAGTGCTTCTCCGACAAATGAAATAGCCAGTATTATAAGAAACTGTCTCAATAATTTCATAACATTTCTCCATAAATAAAAATTTGCGGCGCAAATTGGTGCTACCAATTCATACCGCAAATTATAATACATTCTTATGTACAATAAAGCAAGGACTTTTTTATGCTCTTCTTGCCTTAGCTGCCTTAAGCAGATGTTTTGCAAGAACTGATGTTGTTACCGAACCTACTCCTCCAGGAACCGGTGTACATACAGAAGCGTTCTCTGCAACATCTTCAAAATCAACATCACCACACAGATTGCCGTCTTCATCAACATTTATTCCAACGTCAATTACAACTGCACCATCTGCAACAAATGATTTGTCAACCATCTTTGCAACGCCTGCTGCCGCAACAAGCACCTCAGCCCCCTTACATACTCCTGGCATATCAACTGTCTTAGTATGACACACTGTTACTGTTGCATTCTTCTTCATAAGCATCATCGCAACCGGCTTACCGATAACAAGACTTCTTCCGATAACTACTGCTCTCTTACCCTTTAAGTCAACTCCTGCATAATCTAACATCTCAATTACAGCTTCTGCTGTACATGGACCATATCCTGTCGGATCCCCTGCATATACCTTTGCAAGATTCATAGGTGATATTCCGTCCAGATCTTTCACACTGGCAATTCTGTTCTCAATTGCCTTCTCATCAAGATGCTTTGGCAAAGGCCTTAAAAGAAGAATTCCGTCAATATCCTCATCTTCATTAATCTTGTCAAATTCTTTCTGGAAAGTATCATTATCAATATCAGCAGGAAATGTATATGAAGTACATCTGAATCCTACTTTTTCCATCTTCTTGGTAGCGCCACGCTCATATGACATATCATCTGGTCTTTCACCAACACGCACAATTGCAAGATGTGGAATTGTGCCCTTCCAGTCCTTCATCTCTTCAATAATCTTCTCATTAATAGCATTAGCAACCGGTAATCCCTTAAGTGTCTCCATATATTCCTCCTTGTTTTGCGAAGCAAAATCCGAACCCTATGGTGAGGAGAGGAATTTGCCTCCTTGTTTTGCGAAGCAAAATCCATGTGCTTTTTAAGCACATTGTCTCCCCCAGCGAGGAGAGGAATTTTCCTCCTTATTTTGCAATCCTGTTCTATGGTCTTACAGCGTCCATAACTCTTCCAAATGTTTCTTCTTCAATCTGTGCTGCTTCAGCAAGCATCTTATCTGCCTTAAAGTTCATATCTTCAGCAAGTTCTCTGTCCTTCATAAGCTTTGTATTGATAAATACATTAAGCGAAGCACCCTTCATTGCAGCCTCACACATTGTTATGCCGACACCCGCATCACTGATTGCAATTCTGCTTCCAATTACAGATATACGGTCAATAAGCTTCATGGCTTCAAGTATAAGCTCCATCATTGACAGAGGGGCTTCTGAGGCTGTAACAAGTGCCTTTGCCATAATTGCTTCTCTTTCCTTAATCTGTTCTTCTGTATCCTTAGGAAGACCATAAGCTGCTGCAAGAGGCTTAAAGCTTTCAGCATCCTTATCCATGCACTCTGCAAGTCTCTTTGTAAGGTCTGTCGCTTTAACAATAAGTTCTTCAATCTCTTCCTGATACTCTGCATATTTCTTCTTTCCTGTAGTAAGTGCAAGCACCATATTACCAAGGCTCATGCCTACTGCTGCCACATATCCGCACGCTCCGCCGCCTCCCGGCACCGGTTCACTTGAAGATAAAACCGCAAGAAAATTATCCATTGTCATATCTGTCATCATATTAAATATCTACCTCCCCTGTAAATACTGTTTTCGCCGGGCCTTCAAGATATACGGTATTCTCATCTTTATCCCATGTAATCTTTAAGTCACCACCAAGAAGATGAAGTGTTGCTGTTGTGTCGCACATTCCGTTAAGAACAGTTGCAACAAGGCTCGCACATGCACCTGTACCACAGGCAAGTGTCTCCCCGGAACCTCTCTCCCACACACGCATATTAAGATTATTCTTATCTACAACCTGAATGAATTCAGTATTAATTCTCTCTGGAAATGCTTTGTGATTTTCAAAGAAAGGTCCGATTTTTTCAATCTCAAATTTCTTAATATCAATATCTTTATCAAGATAAACAATAGCATGAGGATTACCCATTGAAGCTGCTGTTACCTTGTACTCCTTACCTTCTACAACAATAGTCTCATCCACAACAGGTGTCTTAACAACCTGTCCGGCAATTGTCTCTATCTCACAGCCTTTATATTCTTTAAGTTCCTTCGTATCAACAGGAATCTGTGCTGCCTCAAGAATTGGTGCGCCCATGTTAACCCTTGCCGTCTCAACCTTGCCATCTGCACCAGTTTTAAGCTCAAGTATCTTCACACCTGCAAGTGTATCAATAGTAACTGTTGTTTTATCTGTAAGTCCGTTGTCATATACGAACTTTCCAACACATCTTATTCCATTGCCACACATCTGTCCCTGCGAACCATCTGCGTTGTACATCTCCATAAAGAAATCTGCTTTATCTGACTTCTTAATAAGAATAAGTCCATCCGAACCTATTCCAAAATGTCTGTCACTTAAATCAATTGCGACCTGTGACGGATTATCAATTACCGACTGTGTGCAGTCTACGTATATGTAGTCGTTGCCTGCTCCATGCATTTTAGTAAACTTCATACTGCGTCTCCCTTTTCCTATATATTATAAATGTAGTGATATATCACATTTGTCATACATCCTGATATATTCCCATTACCATAGTTGCTGACTCTACCATTGTATTGCCACTGTCCATGCTGCATTTCTGGATATATCTGAATGCCTCCTGCTCTGACATATTATTTCTTTCCATAAGCAGATGCTTTGCATCATCAATTATCTTCTGTTCTTCCGGACTTCTCTTTCTTGGCTGTGACCTTAATTTCCTTCTACGCCTTATCTGTGCCTGAAGCATCATCTCTATAGTTGACACAAGGTCATTAACCTTTATTGGCATTGCCGCACATACAATTCCATTGTCCTGACAATCTTCCCATCTGTTCTGGGACGCAACTAACAACATCTCAAAGCTCTTTGGCTTATATTCATATAATTCAGTATAAACCATATTATCTGACAGCTTATATCCGCATATTATGATTCCATCAGACAAAGTATCAGCCTGATTGATTGCCTGTGCCCCACTTGTACATGGTACAGCGACATCGAAGCCTCTGTGAATCAAAAGATTCCTTACTGCTTTAGCCTCCTCTAACTTAGGAAATGCTACAATCAATGTGGACATCAATTAACTCCTTTTCTACTTAGCATACGCTTTACCATGTTTAATCAATACTTGTAGAGATATTCATCAATTTCCCACTGTGAGACTCTTGTTGTGTAGTTTTCCCATTCTTTCATCTTAGCTTCAACATATTTGGTTGTAATATGTTCTCCAAGTACGCTGCATAAAAACTCATCTGCCACAAGACAGTCAACAGCTTCCTTAAGGTCTGCCGGCATATTCTCTATTCCTGCTGCCCTTCTCTCGCCAGGTGTCATCTCATATATATTGCAGTCAACACTCTCAGGTACTTCTATCTTGTTCTTAATACCATCAAGTCCTGCTGCAAGGCAGAGTGCCAGCACGAGATATGGATTAGCTGTAGGATCCGGATTTCTTAACTCAACTCTTGTTCCATTTCCTCTTGATGCAGGTATTCTTATAAGCGGACTTCTGTTCTTTGCTGACCATGCTATATATACAGGTGCTTCATATCCCGGAACAAGTCTTTTATATGAATTAACAAGCGGATTAGTTATTGCTGACATACCTCTTGCGTGCTTCATAATACCAGCAATAAAATGATATGCATCATCTGATAAACCAATCTTTCCATTCTCATCTGCAAATATATTCTTACCCTCTTCAGTTGCAAGTGACATATTAATATGCATTCCAGAACCGCTGATACCAAACTTTGGCTTTGGCATAAATGTTGCATAAAGTCCATGTCTCTTGGCAATTGTCTTAACTGTCATCTTAAATGTCTGTATATTATCTGCTGTCTTTAAAACCTCATCATATTTAAAATCAATCTCATGCTGTGCAGGAGCAACCTCATGATGTGAAGCCTCAATCTCAAATCCCATTTCCTCAAGAGTAAGAACCATGTCTCTTCTTATATTCTCGCCCAGGTCATTAGGTCCAAGATCAAAATATCCAGCTTTTTCATGGCTTAAAGTTGTAGGAAGTCCGTTGTCATCTGTATGGAATAAGAAGAATTCACATTCAGGACCGACATCAAAACGGTATCCCATTTCATTCGCTTCTTTAATAGTTTTCTTAAGTATCCATCTTGGGTCGCCCTCAAAAGGCTTGCCATCTGGTGTATACACATCACAGATAAGTCTTGCAACCTTTCCCTGCTGTGGTCTCCATGGAAATATTTCAAATGTATCATAGTCAGGATACAGATACATATCTGACTCTTCAATTCTTACAAAGCCTTCAACAGAAGAACCGTCAAACATGCATTTGTTATCAAGTGCCTTCTCAAGCTGGCTTGAAGTAATTGCAATATTCTTAAGTGTTCCAAAAATATCTGTAAACTGAAGACGTATAAACTCTACATCCTCTTCTTCAACCATTCTGAATATATCGTCCTTAGTGTATCTGCTCATAAGAAACCTCCGTTATAATTATATATTTCTTATTGTGGCTTATTGCCAACTTTTATAAATATACTACATTTTAATCTCTTTGTGTATAATACAAATATTTTTCTTGAATAATTTTGTTTCTTAATGTACCATAGTTATGCATATTTCGTCTTTTTAAGACATATATTAATAATTTTAAGGGAGATAAATTATGGCTAAGAAAACAAATGTACCTCTTAAGAGACGCAGACGCTCTGAGCTTAATGTAAAACTCATTGCTATCATTGCTGCTGTACTCTTTGTTGTAACTATAGGTATCGTATTCGCTGTTATCGGCAGTCACAAAAAAGAAAATAATCCTTCTGTTGCCGATAACCAGAATAATGAGACTACTGCTGAACCAACAACAGAGGAAGAAACTACAACCAAGGTTCCGACTGTCGAAGTCGACCTTATGATGATTGGTGATATGCTTATGCATGAAGGTGTAGTAAAAAGTGGTCTTATGGATGATGGAACTTACAACTTCGACCACCTCTACACTAACATAGCTAAGGATATCAGCTCTGCAGACATAAAAATCGTCAATCAGGAAACAATCCTCGGCGGTTCTGATTTTGCTTACACAGGATATCCAACATTTAACTCACCATGGGCACTTGGTGATGCAGAAGTTAAAGCAGGATTCAATATTATCCTTCATGCTACCAACCACACATTAGACAAGGGGCTTAAGGGGGTTGAGAACTGCCTTTCATTCTGGAAGACTTATCATCCTGATACTACTGTCCTTGGTATCAACGAAACAGAGGAAGACTATGAGAATATATATGTTTATGAAAAAGAAGGCTTCAAGATAGCATTTCTTAACTACACATACGGAACTAATGGAATTCCTATTCCTGATTCCAAGCCTTATATTGTAAACATGCTTGATAAAGATAAGATTACAGCAGATGTAACTAAGGCTAAACAGCTTGCTGATATGGTTATTGTACTTCCACACTGGGGTACTGAATATGTCTACACACCAGATTCTAACCAGAATTACTGGACACAGCTTTTCTTAAGCCTTGGTGTTGATGTAGTTATAGGTACACATCCTCATGTTCTTGAACCTGTCGAGGTTGTATCTGATACTAAGGGGCATGAAATGCTTGTATACTATTCACTTGGTAACTTCGTTTCTAATCAGGATCAGAAGCCTCGTATGATAGGCGGTATGGCTAAGATGACACTTGTTAAAGATGAAACAGGCTGTTATGTTAAGAATTATAATCTTACACCTGTCATAACACAGAAGCTTTTCGGCAAGAAAGCAATCACTACATATAAATTAAGTGATTACACAGAATCACTGGCATCAGGCAACGCAATCCGCAACGATTCCGGCTGCTCTGATTTCAGCCTTTCATACTGCCAGACTCTCGTTAAGCAGATTCTTGGCGATGATTACGATGAAAGCACAAGTGAATTAAATGTTTCACTCCATCCTGATGGTCTTGTTAAAGATACATCTGCAACAGAAAGCAGTTCTTCTGCTAAGTAATGAAAAAAGCAGTAATTTTTTAAAATGTAAAGAGATATATTGATACTAAGCATTATCCGAGGTATCAGTATGTCTCTTTTTTCTAATAAACAAATGCGCATTATATTCATATACTGCGTTATAATCATTTTAGTAATCTGTGGCATAATAACCGCAAGACATAAAAAAACATCATCAGATTCAATTGTAAAAACAACTAAAATCAATAACGAAACATCGGAATCATCAGACACCCAACATACTTCTGACAACACTCCCAATACCGACAGATTACCGCCATACAACTCATCCAATCAGGGAAATGGAATTGGTGGTGGCGCAATCATGGGCAATTGCAGCATAGGCAGCCGTAAACTTCCTATATACTGTGTTGACCTTAGTAAAAAAACTAATCTTGATACCTCCAAAAAATATGTTTCCATATCATTTGACGCCGCGTGGGGCGATGAAGATACTATAAAGATTCTTGACATTCTTGATAAATATAATATCAAAACCACATTTTTCATGACCGGAGGCTGGGTGGACAGCTACCCTGATAAGGTTCTTGAAATCTATAACCGCGGTCACGACCTCGGCAACCACAGCCAGAATCATAAAGAAATGAGTAAACTTTCTGTAAATGAACAGAAAGATGAAATCATGTCTGTTGCCAATAAAATAAAAGAAATCACCGGATACACGAGCTTCCTGTTCCGCCCGCCATACGGTGATTACAATTCAACACTTATTGATACTGTCTATGGCTGTAACTTCTATCCTATAGAATGGGATGTAGATTCCCTTGACTGGAAGGACTATGGAACAGACAACATAATTAAGACCGTGACAACACATAAAGCTCTTAAGAACGGTTCCATAATTCTTATGCACAATGGTGCTAAATACACAGCTGAAGCTCTCGAATCCGTAATAACCGGGCTGCAGTCCCAAGGCTACGAAATCGTGCCTGTATCGCAGCTTATTAATACTGAGAATTTTCATATGGATGGAACCGGCCTTCAGATTCCTGACTAATTCTTATGCATAAGGTGCTTTATATAAAACTTAGCACCTTATGCAACTTTATTATTATAATCCGTGACATATACCTCACTGGCAATCTCTCTTGCCTTTTCTACAATCTTTTCCAAACGGGACATGACTTCATCTGAAAAATACTTTTCTCCACATTCCTCACATTCCTCACATGGAACATTCTTAATTATAATTACACAATTATCAAAAGTAACAACATGTGTTGTAACCGATGGTTTTGTTGTTTTACATTTACAATAAAAACACATACTATTGCTCCTTTCTTGTCTTTAAATCTGCTTCAAACTTATCCGTATTAGGGTAATATGCTGTTACTATATACACATTCTCTCCATCATAACCTAATACAACATGTATAACTCTGTTTCTTAATGTATACCCAAATATCAGACAGCTAGGATAAGGATAATCATTAATATAATGTTCAATAATCTCCCCATTCATTATACAATTGATAACATCACTTCTCTTATATCCCTCTCAGCCATTCTTGCTGCAACATGTACTGACCACTTTATCTTCCTTAATGTACATGCTTCTCTTATTTTTTCTATATCCATATATACCCTCTCTTTATCATATTATAATCTTTTTAATTTAATTATACAACTCGCTTTTAATTTTTTATAATAAACATAATATATCACAAATAATATTTATTGTAAAGTTGTTAATTATTTTAATTATTTATTATATCTTGTATATAAATTAATCGCACATATTTACTTGTAAATAACTTGCTATCGCATTATAATTTGGTGGTCAAAATATTTTAAAATCAAAAGAGGTGTACAATGAACATTTTCAAGAAAATATACTGCAGAAGTTTTCAGACTGTCTTCAAGATTGCACTGCCATTTCTTCCATACAGGAAACCTAAAATTGTAAGTGCGTTATCTGACATTCCATCTGTACTTAACAAAAAGAAGAAATCATGTCCTATAATTATTACTGATCCTGGAATTGCAAAGCTTGGCATTCTTTCTATGCTTACAGATGTATTCGACGATGCCGGCATTGAATACCATGTTTACGATAAAACTGTAGCTAACCCTACAACTGATACCGTGGAAGAGGCACTTGCCATATATAAAGATAACAAATGTGACTGCATAATCGGCTTTGGTGGCGGTTCAAGCATGGACTGTGCCAAAGCTGTTGGCGTAAGAATTGCAAGACCTAAGACACATCTGTCTAAGCTTGGAGGAATCCTTAAGGTCCACGCAAAGCTTCCTCTGCTGATTGCAATTCCTACAACAGCGGGAACGGGAAGTGAAACTACTCTTGCAGCCGTAATTGTAGACGCCACAACCCGCCACAAATATGCTATCAACGACTTTCCGCTTATTCCAAGATATGCAGTCCTTGACCCGAAAGTAACCCTTACACTTCCTGCTTCAATTACCGCAACTACCGGAATGGATGCACTTACACATGCCGTTGAAGCCTACATCGGAAACTCAACAACTCCGGGTACAAGAAAAGATGCACTTATGGCTACTGAGTTAATATTTAACAATCTTGACAGAGCATACACTAACGGTTCTGATACAACAGCAAGAAAGAATATGCTTAAAGCTGCTTATTATGCCGGATGTGCATTCACTAAATCATATGTAGGATATGTCCATGCAGTTGCACATTCTCTAGGTGGCGAATATAATGTTCCTCATGGACTTGCAAATGCCGTAATTCTCCCAATGGTTCTTGAAAGCTATGGAGAATCCATCTATACGAAGCTGCATGACCTTGCAATTGCCGCAGGTGTTGCAGATAAGGATATGCCAGATGAGACTGCTGCCAAAGCATTTATACAGGCAATCAAAGATATGAAAGCAAGATTTAACATTGGTGATACAATTCCTGAGATTAAAGAGGAGGATATTCCTAAGCTTGCAGGATATGCCGACAAAGAGGCTAATCCTCTCTACCCTGTTCCGGTTCTTATGGACGCTAAGACACTCGAACAATTCTACTATAAACTTATGAAAGATAATACACGTGAAAATGAGGTATGATATGGAAGCTACACAAATCAATAAACTTGTACAATCGCAGCGACATTTCTTTCTTACAGGTACAACACTTGATGTAAATGTAAGAATTGATGCCTTAAAGAAACTATATTCGGCAATTAAGAAACATGAGAATGAAATATTTGATGCTCTCTATAAAGACCTTGGCAAAAGCCAGTTTGAAGGTTATATGTGTGAAGTCGGGCTTACTCTCAGCGAGATATCTTATATGCTAAAACATATTAGGAAATTCAGCAGAGAGAAAAATGTTCCAACACCCCTTGCGCAATTTCATTCCAGAAGCTTTAAGAAGCCGTCACCACGCGGAGTTGTCCTTATTATGAGTCCTTGGAATTATCCATTTCTTCTGACAATGGAACCCCTTGTTGACGCAATTGCCGCAGGAAACACTGCGATTCTTAAACCAAGTGCGTACTCACCTTATGTCAGCGATGTTATGTGCCTCATAATAAAAGAAGTATTTGACCCTGCCTATGTATCTGTTGTGACTGGCGGAAGAGCTGAAAATAACTGTCTGCTTAATGAACATTTTGATTACATATTCTTTACAGGAAGCCAGGCTGTCGGCAAGGAAGTTATGCGCAAAGCCGCTGAATACTTAACCCCGGTAACACTTGAGCTTGGCGGAAAAAGCCCATGTATAGTAACAGAATCTGCGGACTTAAAGCTCGCTGCCAGAAGAATTGTATTCGGCAAATTCTTAAACTGCGGGCAGACATGTGTTGCACCTGATTACATATATGTTCAGGACAGTATCAAAGACCAGCTTGTGAAAGAACTTATCCACGAAACAAAGCGCCAGTTTACAGATTCTCCACTTAACAACAATGATTATGGCAAAATTGTTAATGAAAAGCATTTTAACAGAATATCAGGTCTTATCGATACCAGCAAAGTCGTTCTTGGTGGTGCATCAGATGCAGATTCTCTGCGTATTGAACCTACGATAATGGATAATGTTACATTTGACGACGCTGTGATGCAGGAAGAAATTTTTGGTCCGCTTATGCCTATACTTACCTTTCACTCTATCGAGGAGGCAGTAAACACTGTTAATGCACACATGCACCCGCTTGCTCTGTATATATTCACTAAGAATAAGAAAGAAGCCCGTTATGTAACCTCAAGATGCAATTATGGTGGTGGCTGTATCAATGATACAATCATTCACCTTGCAACTTCTAATATGGGATTTGGCGGATTCGGTGAAAGCGGCATGGGCTCATATCACGGAAAAGCCGGATTTGATACATTTTCACACTATAAGAGCATTGTAGATAAAAAATGCTGGCTTGACCTGCCTATGCGCTACCAGCCATACACAAAATCAAATAACAGTTTAATTCATATGTTTTTAAAATAATTACTTTGCAGAAAAAACAGCGCTATATTGCATACAATGGCATACGGCGCTGTTTTTATGTTAATAATGTTATCAATAAAAAAAGATTGAAAATGACTTCTCGAAAACTTCTCCGGCATCAAGATGATTACTGTATTCCCTGTCCTTAAGCTCCCCTGTAAAATCTATGGCATCTGTTCTTCCATACCACGGCTCTATACATACAAATGGAACATTTTTTGATTTGCATGACCACAGACCAAATACCGGCGTATCAAACTTAACTGTAACAAAAGGCTTTTCATTTTTAACAAGACTTACAGTTTCTGCCTGACCACCCTCAATTATAAATGCATCTTTTTCAAAGCTGTCCTCTTGTATTGTATATTCATGATTAATTAATGGCAGCTCATACTCATCCCTCGCCATTAATTGATAATCTCCTATCAGATGATATGTAATTCTGTCTGCATCAAATCTTATCTTACAGCCAGCCATGCTTGCATCATTCTCTGGTGTTACAAAAGCCGGATGACCACCTATGCTGAAATGCATCATTACATTATCTTTATTGATTACTCTGTACACTTCTTTAATCTCATTGTCAATAAGGTGATACTCCAGCTCCAATGCAAAATCAAAAGGATATTTCTCTTTAGTATTTTCATCGGATTCAAGTCTCATAACCAGCATATCGTCATTATGCTCAACAAGTGTGAATTCCATATCTCTTGCAAATCCGTGCTGACCCATTTCATATACTTTTCCATTATAAATGCTTTGGTTATCCTTATATTTGCCAATAAGTGGGAAAAGAACAGGTGCAACTCTTTTCCATCCTTCGGGATTGGCGTTCCACATTCTGTGTGTATTGTCCGTTTTACACAATACATCTCTTATTTCACATCCCCTAGAATCCACCGTAATTTTTAAAATGTTGTTTTCTAATACATACTCTGCCATATTGGCCTCCTTTCCGGACATGTTTTCTTTATTGTACACCACAATCTGATATTTTCCAAATCAAAAAAAGCTGACACACAAAGAAGTGCATCAGCCTTAAAAAATATGCGGATAACAGGAGTTGAACCTGCACGTCTGTTGACACTAGAACCTAAATCTAGCGCGTCTGCCAATTCCGCCATATCCGCGAACATGTGCTATATTATCATATTCATGAATATGCGTCAATATTGAAACTAAATTCTTTTCTAGTATTATATCTTAAAAAAGAAGAATAATAAAAACTAAAAGGATGCAACAAAATGTTTCAAATTGTTGCATCCCAACAATTACATGGAGGTAAATAATATGGGAACATCTCAACCAATCAGAAGCTTGGATGAACTGACAGCTTTTCGTAGTTATTATTTAAATAAGGAGGTTAATCTTCGTAATTACATGCTGATATGTATGGGACTAAATACTGCATTAAGAATTAGTGATATGTTGCAGTTAAAATGGGGGAATGTGTATGACTTTGATAGGAAACATTATGTGAAACATATTGTTGTATGCGAAGGGAAAACAGGAAAGGAGACAAGAATAGCAATTAATAATAATCTTATAGAAGCATTTGAAATGTACATGGGAAGTTTAAAGAGTGTTTCAGATAATGATTATATTTTTACTGGAAAAACAAAGGGAACGCATTTGTCACGTTCACAGGCATTCAGAATAATTACACATGTAGCGGAGGCCCTTAATATGGAGAATGGAATAAGTTGTCATTCCTTAAGAAAAACTTTTGGATATTATGCATGGAAATATGGAACGCCTCCGGCAATGTTAATGGAAATATATAATCATTCGTCATATGAAATTACTAAAAGATATCTGGGAATCAAACAGGATGACAGAGATAATGTTTTTTTGAAAGTGAATTTATAAATATATTAATAATTAATTTTAAATTAAATTGAAATTTAGACTAAAGAATTTGATGTCGATGTCGATATAACATATGAAGTTAATAAATAATGATTAATATGGGATGCAACAATTTGAAACATTTTGTTGCATGGTCATGGAAAGCAAGGAGGTTTTGAAATGTTAAAGCTCACAATCAAACCCGGTGAATTTATTAATATTGGAAATGATATCCGGGTAGTGTATTCGGGCGGAACAGATGGCAACATTCATCTTCTCATTGATGCCCCCAGAGAACTTAACATTGTAAGAAGTAAGGTTCTTTCCAGAAAAAAAGACCGCTCAGAAAATAATTATCCGCATTCTGCTCCGTCTTACTATGCAGAACCTAAGCTCTCGCAGGAGACAGTCTCCAAAATCCGCCATCTTATCAAAGAGGATAAGAATACTAAAAAAAATAATACTCAGGATTAGCATGGTAATTCTGTTTATTATAAACACTAATCAAATAGTTATGTCAAGTACATTTCTATTTAATTAACTAATGGAATGGAAACGGATTTCCTTCCATAAAAATATTATTTATACACGGAGGTATATACTATGGTAGTACAACACAATATGTCAGCTATGAATGCTAACAGAATGCTCAGCGGAGTTGCTTCAGCTCAGTCTAAATCAACAGAAAAGTTATCTTCAGGTTACAGAATTAACCGTGCAGCAGATGATGCCGCAGGACTTTCAATCTCAGAAAAGATGAGAAGCCAGATCAGAGGTCTTAACCAGGCGTCAACTAATGCACAGGATGGTATTTCACTTATCCAGACAGCAGAAGGTGCTTTAAATGAGCAGCACTCTATCCTTCAGAGAATGAGAGAGCTTGCAGTACAGGCTTCTAACGGAACAGAAACAAATGATGATAGAGAGGCTGTACAGAATGAAATTGAACAGCTTCAGAGCGAACTTACAAGAATCTCTGATACAACAGAATTCAACACAATGAAGTTACTTGATGGTTCACAGTCAGGTAGCAAGGTTCAGGCTTCTGTAAGTAAGAGCGCTGATGCTAACCTTACAACTGAACCAGCAACAACAGGTAAATCAGTATCAGACCTAGTTACAGCTGCCGGAGATGGTAAAGAATCAACATATGCTGTAACAGTTATGGATAAAAATGGTAATGCTTCTACGACAACTGTTAAGTTTACAGGTGGAGCTGATGAGACTGCAGATGGAGCAGCTATAGTAAAAGCATTAAAAGAAACTGATTTAGCTGATACATTCGATATATCATTTGATACTACATCTAAGAAGATTACATTCGCATCTAAAGAAGTAGGTGTGTCATCTAATGTTGTGTTAACACAGCAGGGTACAGCTAAGGCTGCTGCTGCAACTGTAACACCAGGTACAGATGCTTATTCTAAGTTAAGTAAAGATTATAAGGCATATGATGGAAAAGGTAATATTGAAGATGCAATCTTTACTGTTAATGGACAGAAATTTGCGTATGTTACAGATGCAACTAAATTAGGTGATGATTATAAGGATGTTAACTATATTGAAACAGCAGCTGCTACAATAGACCCTGCAGAAGCGGCTAAGATGGCTAAATTAATCAACTCAAAGACTGGTATTAGTGCTGAAGCAGATAAAACTGGAAATATTAGCTTAAAGGCAGGTTCATCTAATACAGGCAAGGGTATTGAACTCCAGATTGGTGCTAACGAAGGTCAGACAATGAGCTTCACTCTTGACGACATGAGCGCTGAGGCACTTGGCGTAGGTGTTGGTAAAGTAGATTTAAGTAAGCAGGAAACTGCTAAGACAGCTACAACAACTATCGATGCAGCTATTAAGAAGATATCTAAGGCAAGAGGTCAGATGGGTGCCGTTCAGAACAGACTTGAGCACACAATCAACAATCTTGATACAGCAGCTGAAAATATGCAGACAGCAGAGTCACGTATCCGTGATACAGATATGGCTGAAGAGATGGTTAACTACAGCAAGAACAACATCTTAGCTCAGGCTGGACAGTCTATGCTTGCACAGGCTAATCAGGCTAATCAGGGTGTTCTTACACTCCTTCAGTAATTATTCTGAAATAACATTTTGTTAAATTAATACCCCTGTATCAACAATTCCATGCATGTTGATACAGGGGTTTATATTTTACCGATATTATGAATTTTTTTCAGCCAGTCTCATAACTTCCTTCCATGCAGGCGAGAACAGATAATAACCTATCATTGCAAACATTCCAAAGCTGAAAGAAATTGGGAAGCACAACATTACCCATGTTCCATCAAAGTATCTGTTAATAATATAGGCACTCGGAATTCTGACTGCCCAAAGCATAAGAATGTTGACAATTGTAGTATAACGCACCTTTCCGGTTCCGTTTACAATAGATATTATACAGTTAAAAATAGCATAAAACCACTGGGAAAGCAGCATGACAATAACATGCCTGCTCGCATACATCAATACCATTTCATCTGATGAAAAGAAACGGATTATAGGTTTATGTATCATTATAAAGAACAATCCAAAACTTAATGTAATAAGACCTGAACACAATGGAACTCTCCAGTGTCCCTCTTTAATTCTTGAGTATTTCTTAGCACCATAATTCTGTCCTGAAAATGTAGTGGCCGCCGAAGATAATCCGGTAATTGCTATGTTAGAGCATCCTGTAATTCTTCCTGCTACTGCACCTCCTGCCATAAATATAGCACCCTGTGAGTTATTAAAGGTCTGTAATGCAACATGTCCTAATGAATATAGTGAATTGTTAAGACCAACAGGTAAGCCAATAGCCAGAATGTCTTTCATCATTGTTCCAGAGAATCTTCTCGGCAAAAATGTAAACTGTATCTCTGGAAACTTCTTTCTTATATAAACAATACTTACAATCCATGAAATAAACATGGCAATACTTGTAGAAAGTGCTGCCCCAGCTACATCCATTCCAAAACCTGCAACAAACAATAAATCAAATACTATATTAGAAACACATGATACAACCAGAAACCATAGTGAAGCCTTGCTGTCTCCAAGTCCTCTTAAAATTCCGGCATTCATATTATACCCCAGATTACCAAGTGTACCTAAGAATACAACCCTTGTATAGATTAATGCGGCACCCCACACATCCTGCGGCACTTTCATGAATTCCAGAATATACGGTGCTGCAAACCATCCAAGAATTCCAATCGGAATACCTATAATATATATAAATGTTATTGAAGTTCCACATACTGAAACAACTTTTTCCGATTCCTTGGCCCCGGTATATTGTGAAATAAGAATAGACACACCTGTTCCTATTCCTAAAAAGACACATAATAATACTTCAACTGGCTGCGAACTCGTTCCTACCGCAGCTAAAGATGTATCACCACAGTATTTACCTATTACAAGTGCATCAACCGTAGTATATAACTGCTGCAAAACATTTCCAATAATAATCGGTATCGCAAACAGTATGATATTTCTCATGATATGACCTGTGGTCATATCAATCTTGCCTTTTTGTGAATTTGCCATAATATACTCCTATCATTAAATAACCTATCCGTATCTGTTAATTATAATAATACTGTAATTGAGTCATATATTCTAGTGATTTATGGCATGGAGTACAGAAAAAGTGTACATATATCGTTTATTTGTATTATTCAATTCCATTTAACCAAAATACTTCTCAATCCCTACAGCCCTCTCAATCCAGCTATGTCTGCCCTTACAGCATTCATACCCGCTGTCAGCGATTTCCTGCAAATGTTTCGTATCAGCTAATGCACATTTAACCTTATCCGTAATTCGTGCCGCAATACACTCATCATATCCCGACTTTTCATAGTCTCTTAAATCCTCAAGTGAATAGAACAACACATTTTCACCATCTGCAAATGTGTTCTCATAAAACAGCGAAGTATCAGTAAGTGCAACACCTCCATTAAGCATAGTATTAAACACTCTGTCGTGTGCGCCCATCTTAAACCATGGCATTACATTAAGAGAAATCTTTGCCTGACTAATCATATCAAGACACACCTTGGAATCAACACCTCCATGCTCAATTATATTCTCATGGTGGTTACATTCGATATAATTATAACCTTCTCCATAAGTATGAATCTTAAGTCCTGAATCAGCCAGTGCCCTTATTGCAAGCTCCCTGTAGTGGAATCTTACAGCAAGGTCTGCATACATCATATTAGGCATGCAGTCGACAAGCTGTTCATCTGTAATATCAGGGAATTCCCTGTGTAACGCATTTTCCGCCGCCGCATCAATCGTCTCTGACGGATTGTCTATCAGATATGACAGCACACCCTCATAGAAATCTATATACTCATCATCCATGTTATCCAGATGTTTCCTTAGTATTCTTTTCGGAGTGTAATTACCTGTAAATATAATATCTATCGGTCTTTCCTTCATTGACAGGTAATTCTTATCAGGCATTATACATCTGTTATAATTAAGCTCTGTTCCGGCTGTAAGCATATATTCAGTATGTACTTCCGGGAAAAACCTTTTCATGTATGCGACATGCATTTCATCAATATCAAGCTGGATATACTTTTCAGGGTGCTTTCGGATATATTTGTTGTAATAAAGCGGGTGATCTACAACCACATTTACAACCTTAACACCTGCCCAGTCCCAGAAATTCCAGCCATCATCACGATACAGACCGGCTTCTCCTGCTATTCCTTCAAAGTTAAATGTAAACATATACCACTCGTCTGAGCTGTGAGCCTTGAAAAATTCCACCAGTGCAGAAGAACTGGCCTGCTGTAACATTAAATTATACCAGAAGACGGAGCAGCCCATCTTCTCCCATACAGCAGCCATCTGCTCTGTAAAGAATTCTAATGTTTCTACTCCGCCTTTAAATAAAATCAATCTTTTCATTATTCTTCTCTGTTAAGCCATAATTGCATCAAATATTCCATCTAATGCAGACACATCAAGTTCCTCAGCCTTTCCTGAATCGACAAGTCCAGCTACCTTTGCGTCCATTGGAAGCTTTGCAACAGTCTTGATATCGTTAGCTGCTGCCACTTCATCAATCTTACTCTTTCCGTATATATAATGAATATTACCGCAATCTGGACATTTGAAATAAGACATATTCTCGACAATTCCAAGAACCGGAATATTCATAAGTTTAGCCATATTAATTGCCTTCTCCACAATCATTGAAACAAGATCCTGTGGTGATGTTACAATAATAATTCCGTCTATCGGCATAGACTGGAAAACAGTAAGAGGTACATCTCCTGTTCCCGGAGGACAGTCAACAAACATACAGTCTGTCTCATCCCAGTCAACATCTTCCCAGAACTGCTTAACAACACCCGCAATAACAGGTCCTCTCCATATTACCGGATCAGTCTCCTTTTCCATAAGAAGATTAAGTGACATAACCTTAATACCATTCTTTGAAGTCTCAGGATACATTACAGTTCCATCTTCATTACATGTTACCCTTTCAGTAAGTCCAAAAGACTTAGGAATAGATGGTCCTGTAATATCTGCATCAAGTATTGCCGCTTTCTTTCCTTCCTTATTGGCTTTGACTGCCAGCATTGATGTGACAAGTGATTTACCAACACCTCCCTTGCCACTGACAACAGCTATTACCTTCTTAACTTTGCCATTATTGGCATTTCTTAATATCTGTGGTCCTTTTCTTGATTCGCAGTCTGAACTGCAGCTTGAGCAGCTTCCTGAACAATTCTCGCTCATAACTTCCTCCCATTATTCATTCATATATTTTTGTTCAAATTCTTCGACTGGTATAGGCTTTGAGAAATAATATCCCTGGAATATATGACACCCCATCTCTGTCAGCATAAGAAGCTGTTTGTCTGTCTCTACTCCTTCAGTAATTACCTCCATTCCAAGCTTTCCACCAAGAGAAATAATAGTCTCCAGAATATCCTGTCCCTTAACCTCATTCTCTGTAGCACGAAGGAATGCCATATCAATCTTAAGAACATCTGCACTTATATCTTTTAACATATTCAGCGAAGAATATCCACTTCCAAAATCATCAATCTCTATCTTAAATCCATAATCCCTGAGGTTCTTAATTACCTCCATATTCTTCTTAAGATCAGACATAAGTGCTGTCTCGGTAATCTCTAACTTTAACATCTTAGGTTCAATATCATATTTCTTAACAATCGATGTAATAACCTCATATACATCTATAAGATAAAAATCCTTAGTAGATATATTTACAGAAATATAATGAACCGTATCACCCTTCTTCTTCCATTCACCTAATTTAGCTGCTGCACATTCCCACATATACATATCAAGCTTATATATAAGACCTGTCGTCTCCAGAATATCAATGAAGAAGAATGGCGACAGTAACCCTCTATCAGGATGCTGCCAGCGCACAAGCGCCTCTGCTCCATAAACCTTACCATGAGTATTAACCTGTGGCTGAAGAAACATTTTAAATTCTTTTCTTTCAAGTGCACCCTCAAATTCTCCAATAACTCTTCTTTCTTCAAGAGTTCTCTTTAACAGCTTATCATCATAGTATGCAATATTAGCTTCATAATTATTCTTAATAGTCTCGCTCGCAATAAATGCTTTATCACACATATTACTTACAGGCTCATCAACATCTTCAATATCATAAACACCAACTACAACCCTTATCTTAAATGATGCATTGTTGAATCTGTCCTGCATGCTTACAATACTATTCTGCATTATTTCATTCTTAAAACTGTCCTTCGGCATACACACAGCAAATCTGTCATTCTGGATTCTTCCACATATATAGCCACTTTCAGATGAAGCCTTGATAAGCCCCGCCTGCATTTTAATAATCTCATCACCTTTTTCGATTCCAAAAAGCTCATTAACAAGCTTAAAATCTTTAATATTACTGCACACCAGGCAATATTTGTGATTCCTGTCGTTTCGCACTACATTGGCAGTTTCCTCATAGAACTGCTCCTTATTAAGAAGTCCCGTGAGATTATCATGTGTAGCTCTGAACTTTTCATATTCTAAAAGCTCAACAGCTTCCGTACGATCATTAAATATGAAATAATCACATATAAAATTATGCTTATCATCATATACACGATTATATGAAATATCAAAGCTTCTTCTCTCTTTCCCCTCGCTGATTGTCTGCCTGAATTTCTTATTATCATGTTCTGTCTGAGTCTGAAGCCAGCTTGCATAATTATGCTCTACTTCATTAATATTATCAGTAATAGAATACATTTCTTTAACAATACCATTACAGTATATACATCTTCCTGCATTATCAAAGCATATAATTCCACTATTCATATCCCTGATTATAAGTGAAAATGTATTCTCAATAAGCTCATTAGGAACATAACTGTATGTCAGATAATATATAAGTACAGACATGATGCCAAATACAACCATTGACATGTCATATATTGAATCAGACCATGTAGTCATTATATCAAGTAAAAATGCTGCAAATAATAATATAAGAATAGCAAAATACCTGAATCTGTAGAATCTTGACATTCTCTCAACCATTACTATATAACTTAAAATAAGCAGCAACATAATGCCATAAGCAAATACATAATGTAACCTGCCCAGAACATTACCTTTTGCAAACTGAACAATTATCTGGTCACCCGATATATCTGTTATATCAAATATCCATCTCGTCCATGCATTCATCAAAAATGCAACGGTCTCAAACAGCGAATAGGCAATCATAAAAACTTTTACACCCACAATGCCCTTAAACATGCCTGTATAATACTGGGTATAATACATAAGAAGTACAAGCAGCCAGTCAAAGCTCGCCATAATAAGTCCCTTACACAACACTGTAATGGTAGTCCCTGGAACATATGTATACACTAAAAATATTATCCCACACATAAATGCACCAAGCTCATATAAAAACACAACTCTTGCCAGTGCACCCTCTTTTTTATATGCCTTTAAAGCACACGCCCCAATCATTAAAATTACCGCCGTAATAATAAGCCTATAAAATACTCTCATAAGCGATATCTCCTAAATCAATACTAAATTTCACGACTTGTTTAAACAGTATTATAACGCAAACTTCTTATTATTGCAAATGGGGCACAGTCAGATTCTTTTAACTCTGGTAAACAAACAGACGATTCATTCCCTCCTGCCACGGATACTCAAATTCCAGATAAATAATTTCCTTTCCAAAACGTGCAAATCTTTCTTTCCAATAATTTGTTGTAGCCTGTCTTAGTCTCATAATATGATTCTCTTCATAAATGTTATTTCCCATATTCTCATATCCGAAACTTTCCAGTTCTTCTTTTGAATAATACGGATTCATTTTAATAAACCAATATCCACCAGGCTTCAATACCCGTTCTAAATCTTCAACTACCTCCTTTGACACATCTTTGGGCATTACATCCAACACATTTGATAATATCACTCCATCAAATGAATTTTCTTCTAATTGCTTTACCGTATGGTCTGTACCTTCAAGAAAAGTTGCCGTTTTATAATCACTTAATTTTGCTGTTTCAGTTGCAAATTCAATGCCCGTTTTTGAAGCATCAATTCCTAAAACTTTATGTGTAGGCTGATACTGCAAATATTGAAAAGAAATATCTCCTGTACCACAGCCAAAATCTAATACATTTGTTGTTTTTTGTGCAAACAGTTTTAACGCTTCGTCAAACATTGTTTCAACTTGTAAATCTAAAGTTCTTAAATCCACAGGTGTACATTCCTTAAATACCTGATTCCACATTTCTGTTTCTCGCTCATATGCCTTGTTCATAATGCTGCCACCTCCTTTTATTCTCACACATGCTGCACAACAGGACAGCCCTTATCAAATTCATTTAATCATGTCCTTTAATATATTGAACTGCCTTTTTGTCACTCTTTGATTTTTCGTGTTTTATTATGCCCATTGCTCTTTCTTTATCCATAGATTGTACGATTTTCGAATCCTCCTTTAGTAATGTGTCAAGAGAAATAGCAAATTGCCAAACTCCTCTTGTGTTAATTGATTTTCTTTCCGAATGTTCAATATTTGATTTCCTATATTCATAATATTACGACCTCCTTTCAATAATATTATCCGAAAAAAAATGTTCAAAATAAAGCAATCATCACATTACATTGCATATATAGTTACGCAAAGATTCTTTGACATGTGCTTTTCTCTATAAATTACAATTCATTTTACCCATTTTAACATAAAACTCAACCAAGTTAGAACTTCCATTTACAATCATTCTACTTCCACTGATACCAAGTGACATAAAAATGCCTGAATTGCCTATAAATATCCCCAGTATTTATGCGGATTTTCAAAATCACAATAATTAATACATGGAAATCTGATTATATTCCAGATTTTCCTGCGTCAAATTTTTTACATACTCTTCAATTTTCTTTGCATTCTTACCTACTGTGTCGACATAATATCCTCTGCACCAGAAATGTCTATCACCATACTTCTACTTCAAATTTGCATATCCATTTTTTGTGTGTTGCACCAGCTTCCACGATTTTGCTGACATCAGCAAAATCGTCCAAAACATCATGTCCACTATTTTTACATACAATCATTGCACTTTTTATTACTTTTTCAAAATTTCGCCACTGAACTTATCTGATATTCTCACAGAACTTATCTGATATACTCTGTCCTTAGCCTTACTATTACTGATAGCTTCTAGCAGATTCTTCTTTAAAGTATTAGTAGTCTTATTACTGCTGTGCGAACTGCCATATGCAATTATCAGCTTGTATTCTCCTGCAGTACTGACAGCCTGTGTAATGTACTCAAAGTTTTCCTTGTCATATGTCAGCTGTGATGTAGTAGGCTTTCTGTCAAATACTTCTGAATACAGATTCATAATCCTTACCTCATTTAATCCAAGTTCTTTCATATGATTAATCAGATGTAACTGTGTACTGTCAATCTTTGTAATGTTATCTCCATCAACTGTCGGATACAGACCTATAAGAATTGCTTTGTCACCTTTAAACCCATCTATCGTTTTCTTAATCTCATATGTATGATTTCCCTGATAGACAACTTCTGTTATCAACTGTTCTTTCTTACTTTCCATAGAAAACCTCCTTAGTCTTACATTTGTAAAAGAATCCCCAGTAAGCATCTGTACCTATGAATGCCCTTATATGCCACTCAGAACCATTTTCTTCACATATCAGGTCGTCAAACTCATAGTCGCCTTCAATCAGGTTATACTCCCTGAGACAATCCTTATATGTGTCACTACTGTCTATACCATCATCATCCGTCAGTATATAGAAGTTCCCACATGCACCATCTTCAAAACATTCTTCTACAAGTCCAATGTGATACTTTGCATTATCTATCACCTTCTGTGGAATGCCTGCACAAGCCTGTATAACCTCTTGGAGCTCTTTTTCACTCCTAAATGTATATTTCATGCCAGCCTCCTATTCCACAATGCTTACAGCGTCATTTACGGCGTTATAGTAATACAGATTGTCAGACAGTACATCTTCCTTCTCCAAGCTCTCTCTATTAGCTTCTTTAATCATTTGCTTAACATAACCACAATTTACATATTCCTTATCCATTACCAGTAGCAGAAATTCATGTACAGAAGACGGAATCATGTAAACACCATCCATATTTTTCTCTTTACAGAAATTCTTCAACACATCTGGATACACAATACATGAAGCCCCAAAATGCTTTTTGAAATTAGTCAATACAAAAATAGTCTCAGGAGTGTTGCTGACATCTTCCTGAGACTGATTATCTGTTTTTGATACAATATCCGTAAGAGACATTATACTTGGAGCATAGAGTTTCTGAGTATTCTTAGTTGCAAATGTATACAAATCATTTTCCGTAACTTTCAAATGCTCCATCAATGCATTTGTAACATCTGACGAAGCCGTAGCATTGAAATCAATATCAATGATTAGTTTATATGTAATGGCTAAATCCGTACCTTCCAACATCCTGTAAGGTATAGTCTTTAGTCTGCTCTTATTAGAATTAGCATTTACCAAAGTATAAACAATCCTGTCCTTTAGTTTCTCCAAATTGATTTCACAATCAAACTTAGGAAACAGGCTTCTATTAATCACAGCTACAATCTCGTCAACTGATTCACTAGTCCAGTAACATATCTTTGCAACATTCATGTCTTTTCTCCTGACCTGAATTCCTTTCAGTTTTGTGTCATTGTTCTTCATAACTTCAACCCTTTTCACCTCATATTCTTCTCCAAGTTTTTTCTGCACTTCATTAATCACATCATTCATTTTGTCATCCATAGTAACCTCCTATAAATAAAATAAGAGCAAGCACTTAAGTTTCTATACTCAAGTACTTGCTCTGTTTCTTTGTATCAAAGTTATTATATATAGTTTAAAGTTGGTGATTTACAGGTGATTTATAAGATGTAATCTATAAACTTGAAGTTTCCATTTATTTCTTTTTGCGGTATTTGGGTTCAATACCTACTACATACGCTACCATAGCCGCAATACTAATAAGCATTGCACCCAATATAGGTATAATAATCAAACCCGAATTCTGCCCATCTAATAAAGGCAATCCAATTAACGTAAACAAAACACCATACACGCACCACAATATGCCCAAAGCACGATTATAGCCTTTCACATCTTCTATGGGCGCTACCTCAGCATTTGCCCAAAAACCGAAAGGTTTTGCTTTCTTGGAATTAAAATCATAAATGCCCATTACAATAAATAATACGCCGATTATTACCCAAATAACAAATGCTATTAATCTTCCTTCCATAATATGTATCCTTTCTTTGTAGTTCTGTAGTCGAGTAGACTTACACCTCACAATGTAAGCCCCTCACAGAACCGTACGTGCGG
>OCPP01000325.1_pt1 | contig 36787 bp, 29 predicted proteins | sample 1538211 | NCBI WGS metagenome assembly OCPP01 (sample SAMEA2580193, study PRJEB22360) | human gut metagenome | biome: human gut; feature: human-associated habitat; material: faeces | place: Denmark | collected 2008/2010
ACACCCACGGATTCAACCACCCCAAAGAGGCATCACCCGAAGCGGTGATACTTCATAATTAAGGATAAAGATAATACGAAAGTAGCACCACTTCGGGTGCTTATCGTTACACATCGGGAAATCCGGGCGTGGCTACGCAAGGCTACGCCACACCCGGTTACGAAAGTTTAGCCCTTCGGGCTGCATATCCTCTTCGGCATACAGAACAAAACGCATGAAAAGGAAACCGTAAGTATGCATATACAATATGAAAGGACACAAGAGCGCATGAAGAGAAGACCGTTTAAAAGCATACAAACAAACCAAAACGAATGAAGTGGTATGACGGCAAGTATGCACTTCTAACACGAAAGGAACAGCAAAGCGAATGAAGCAAGAACTCCCAAAGACGCACGCACCACGAGCCCGAGGGGCTGCACTTCAGTAACCGTGGGTGGCACACCCACGGATTCAACCACCCCAAAGAGGCATCACCCGAAGCGGTGATACTTCATAATTAAGAATAAAGATAACACGAAAATAGCACCGCTTCGGGTGCAGGTCGCCACTGCATCGGGGAGTCCGGGCGTGGCTTAGCAAGGCTGCGCCACACCCGGTTACAGAAGTGAAGCCCTACGGGCTGCATATCCTCTTGCGGCATCTAGAACAAAACACATGAAAAGGAAAGACATAAATATGAATATACAATATGAAAAGGCACAAGAACGCATGAAAAAGGAAATGTTTAAAAGCATACAAGCAAGCCAAAACGCATGAAGAGGTATAACGGCAAGTATGCAGCTCTAATACTAAAGAAATATCAAAGCGAATGAAGCAAGAACGCAAAAAAACGCACACGCCACGAGCCCGAAGGGCTGCACTTCAGTAACCGTGGGTGGCACACCCACGGATTCAGACACCCCAAAGAGGCATCACCCGAAGTGGTGATACTTTTAATTAATAATGACTGTCAATGTAAAGGAAGATATTTCTCATCATATTCAATACCCATTGAATTCAAGAAGTTAATATATTCATCTCTCAGCGACACTTTTTTATGATGTTCTTTTTGTCCTCTCACATATTCCACAACCCTACTCAGTTCATTTGCGGAACAGGAAAATGCAGAATATCCGTCGGCCCATCCGTCCCACTCCGGAAAATTCACATTACCCTTAAGCCAAACACTAGAACTCTGCTTCACTATACGTGCAAATTCTGCCACCGACAACTTTGTAGGTAACTCTGTTATCATATGTACGTGGTCGGGCATACCGCCAATACGTATCAGTCTGGCCCCGAGTTTCTTCACGATTCCCAGTATATAAGCATAAAGCTCTTTCTCATGTTCTATGTATATAGTTCTTCCCCGCAAATGGGTAACAAATACGAAATGAATAATTATCTTTGAATAGCTCATGTGTCCTGAATCTTTATGTGAGTGTTTAATAATATGTTTTTCTTTATTATTTATGAAACTCCCATGCCAGACTTTTATTGTGCTTTTATCTTTATAATTATAAAATATGTCATGATAATATAAGAGTAGCACCGCTTCGGGTGCCGTCCGTCACTGCATCGGGGAGTCCGGGCGTGGCTTAGCAAGGCTGCGCCACACCCGGTTACAGAAGTGAAGCCCTACGGGCTGCATATCCTCTTGCGGCATCTAGAACAAAACACATGAAAAGGAAAGACATAAATATGAATATACAATATGAAAAGGCACAAGAACGCATGAAAAAGGAAATGTTTAAAAGCATACAAGCAAGCCAAAACGCATGAAGAGGTATGACGGCAAGTATGCAGTTCTAACACAAAAGAAATATCAAAGCGAATGAAGCAAGAACGCAAAAAAACGCACACACCACGAGCCCGAAGGGCTGCACCTCAGTAACCGTGGGTGGTACACCCACGGATGCAGCAACGCAAGAGGCATCACCTGAAGCGGTGATACTTAATTAAATGAATGAAGAGGCATGCAAGATGAAACCAGCCGGAACAGAACAGACAGAAGAGACGGGACAAACAAAACATATATGCATAATATAAAGTACACGCGGGCGCGCATACTTGCGCCCCGGCACATCGGGCATGACATAATTTAACTTGCCGAGCTGAAAAATATAAGGCCATTTATTTTGCTTTACCGCTGATTTTAGGTAACTTTGCCAAAAGTTTAACCTGAATAAAGACATAATTTTTAATTTTTTCACCATGGCTTATACACGCATAACTGCTGCCGAAGCTGCGGCAATGATTAAGAACGGAGAGAACATAGGTCTGAGCGGATTTACGCCCGCAGGCACCGCCAAGGCCGTAACCAAGGAGCTGGCCAAGATAGCTCAGGCTGAGCACGAGGCCGGCAGAGAGTTTAAGGTAGGACTGTTCACCGGCGCCTCTACAGGACAGAGCACCGACGGCGACCTGTCGAACGCACAGGCTATAAAATACCGCGCGCCCTACACCACCAACTCTGACTTCCGCAAGCACGTAAACGCAGGCGAGATAGCCTACAACGACATCCACCTGAGCCACATGGCACAGGAGCTGCGCTACGGCTTTATGGGAGAAGTTGACTGGGCGATAATTGAGGTGTGCGACATCGAGGAAGGCGCCGACACATGCAAGGCTTACCTGACGGCCGCCGGAGGCATCAGCCCCACAGTGGCACGCCTGGCAAAGCACGTGGTGCTGGAGCTTAACAGATTCCACAGCCCCGAGGCAAAATATCTGCACGACGTATACGAGCCGCTCGACCCGCCGTGCCGCCAGCCGATACCTATCACACACGTAAACGACCGCATAGGCACACCCTATGTAGAGATAGACGCCAAGAAGATTGTGGGCGTTGTAGAATGTAACATAGCCGACGAGGCAAGAGCCTTCAAGGATGCCGACCCGATAACTGACCAGATTGGACACAACGTGGCACAGTTCCTCATCAGCGACATGAAGAGGGGCATCATACCGCAGTCGTTCCTGCCGCTGCAGAGCGGCGTGGGCAGCACTGCCAACGCCATACTGGGCGCACTGGGACACGACGAGAGCGTGCCTAACTTCAACATCTACACCGAGGTGCTGCAGGACAGCGTGGTGGGCATGATGCTCGAGGGACGCATCAAGGACGCGTCTACATGCTCGCTGACAGTGTCTAACGAATGTCTGAAGCAGATCTACGACAACATGAACTACTTCAAGCAGCACCTGACGCTGCGTCCGAGCGAGATTTCAAACTCGCCTGAGGTTATCAGACGACTGGGCGTCATTGCCATCAACACTGCCATCGAGGTTGACATCTACGGCAACGCCAACTCTACACACATCAGCGGAACGAAGATGATGAACGGTATTGGCGGAAGCGGCGACTTTGAGCGCAACGCATACATAAGCATCTTCACCTGTCCGTCAACTGCCAAGGGCGGTCTTATCAGCTCTATCGTACCGATGGTAAGCCATCAGGATCACTCTGAGCACGATGTAAACATCATAGTTACAGAGCAGGGTGTGGCCGACCTGAGAGGCAAGAGCCCAATAGAGCGTGCACACCTCATCATAGAAAACTGTGCTCATCCTGACTACCGTCCGCTGCTGCGCGACTATCTGAAGATTGCCAAGATGGGACAGACACGCCACTGCCTGACAGCTGCCTTCGCCATGCACGACACTCTGATGCGCAAGGGCGACATGCATCTGACAGACTTTGCTGAGTATGTTAAATAATTATTTTAGAAGTTAGAGGGAGTCAAGACACATTGTCTTGTGGGTATGCGGACTATCATTCTTATCAGTCTCATTACTCCCATAAAATAAGGGGCTAAGGCGTTTCGCCTTAGCCCCTGTTTCATGGGATTGGAATTATGGGAGAAATGAGACTAATAAGGCTGATGAGACCCATACAGGCCGGGAAAAACGCCAAAAGGCATTTGTCTTAACTCCTTAACTCCCCTAACTCCTTAACTCCTAAATAAATATCTCCTAAAGATATCATTCAATAAACCTCACCTTAGCCTCATTTCTCGGCTTAGCCTCGGGAGCTTCGTCGGGATAGCCGAAGGCTATGCAGTAGAGCAGCTCGTAGCCCTTGCTGAACTCGAGTTTCTTAAGATATTCGGCAGCCTCGGGCGTGCGCATAAAGCGGGCCGGACCGCCAAGACAGCATGAGCCTATGCCCATCGACTGGGCTGCCAGAATCATGTTGCCGCCAAGCAGTCCGCAGTCTATCTGCGAGCAGTCATACGACGGGTCGTTGGCTATGAACACCACGGTGGGCGCATTGCGGAACATATTCTTGAACGACGCGTCGGCCGCTGCCTCCGGATTATACTTCTTGTAGATAGCCGTAATGCCGTCGATAAACTCAGGATTGTCAACCACGCGCACCTCCCACGACTGCTTGTTCATGCCGTTGGGCGCGTTGATGCCACACTTCAGTATCATCTGCATCGTGTCGCGGTTAACCGGCTGCGGCTTATACTTGCGTATGCTGCGGCGCTCCATTATAGTTGATATCACGGCCTCAGAGCGGTTTGCGACAGTGTCGGCTGCAGCTGCGGCAGCATCGCTTTTGGGTGAATTGGCACTGCAGCCAAAGGCCGCACAGGCAAAGGCTATGCCCAGAAAAAGATTTAAAGGTTTCATAATCATTCGGTTTTAAATGTTTGTCGTTAATTTAAAATTATCGGCAACACAGACTGCACGCAATCTGCACAACCACTGACAAAACTAACGAAATATTTTAATAATACATGCTAACGCCTGTGTTTTTTCATGTTTTATAACATGCGGCGGCATGCCCAAACAGCCACAAAACTATGTTTTAAAGACTTTAATAACAACAACTTGCGCAATTGTGCCGGATTTTTTAGTAACTTTGTGGCCTGAAATCGAAGCAACATCCTATAAATGAAAAAAATACTCATAACGGGCGCAAGCGGATTCATAGGCAGCTTCATTGTCGAGGAGGCGCTGAAAAGAGGATTCGAGACATGGGCAGCCGTAAGAAAAAGCAGCTCAAGGAAGTATCTAAACGACAGCAGAATACATTTTATAGAGCTCGACCTGGGCAACCTGGACAAGCTGGAGAAGCAGCTGAGCGGACAGCAGTTTGACTATGTTGTGCATGCGGCAGGCGTAACCAAATGCCTGCACAGCAGCGACTTCTTCAAGGTGAACACCGAAGGCACGGCCAACCTGGCGCTGGCGCTGCGCAGACAGAACACGGGGCTGAGGCGCTTTGTCTATCTGAGCAGCCTGAGCGTGATGGGTCCGGCGCGCGAGCAGGAGCCTCACACCGAGATAACGGCAGCCGACAAGGCATGCCCCGACACGGCCTACGGCAAGAGCAAGCTGGAGAGCGAGCAAAGGCTCGAGGCAATAAAGGGATTTCCGTTTATAGTGCTGCGTCCCACAGGCGTCTACGGCCCGCGCGAGAAAGACTACTTCATGATGGCGCAGAGCATAAGCAGGCATGTTGACTTCGCCGTAGGCTACAGACCTCAGCATCTTACGTTCATATATGTCATGGACGTGGTGCAGGCCGTATTCCTTGCCCTCGACCACGGCACCGTAGGTTCAAGATACTTCATAAGCGACGGCCGCGTGTACTCGTCGCGCACGTTCAGCGACCTGATAAGCAACGAGCTGGGCAATCCCTGGCTGCTGCGCATAAAGGCGCCGCTGTGGCTGCTGCGCATAATATCCTTTGCCGGCGAATGGACAGCCCGCATTACGGGCAAGATATCGGCACTGAACAACGACAAGTATAACATAATGAAACAGCGCAACTGGATGTGCGACATCAAGCCGGCCGAGAACGAGCTCGGCTACAAGCCGCAATACGACCTGAAGCGCGGCGTGGCGGCAACAATAAAATGGTATAAAGACAACGGATGGCTGTAAAGGAAATTATAAGGATAATTGGAGAGATGAGAATAATGGAAATAATGGGACTAATGAGAAAAATGAGACTGATGAGAGAAATGGGGCGCATGGCCCACATAAGTCCTATAAGTCTCATCAGCCCCACATCCCCAATCTCTCCCGTTCTCTCCCATCCCCTCTTCCACCACTAACAATCTCTTAAAATGATAAAATTCATCAAGCAGCTTTTCACAATAGAGAAGCAACCCAAGAAGGGGCTGTTTGCCCTCGAGTGGGTGGTGCTGGCATATCTCGTGCTCACACTGCTCATAGTGTTCTTCACATACACAAAGGCGGCCAACCCCGACGCCATGATATGGGGGCGCATACGCATTGCCGTCATAACAGTGGCACTGTGGGGCGTCTACCGCATGCTGCCGTGCCGGCTTACACGACTGGCACGCGTGGTGGTGCAGATGGCGTTGCTGGGCTGGTGGTATCCCGACACCTATGAGATCAACCGCATGCTGCCCAACCTCGACCACGTGTTTGCCCAATGGGAGCAGGACATGTTCGGCTGCCAGCCGGCCCTGCTGTTCTGCAAGGCCATGCCGTGGCCCGTGGTGAGCGAGCTTATGGACATGGGCTATGCCTCCTACTATCCGATGATTGCGCTCGTGGTGCTCTATTACTTCGCCTTCCGCTACCACGAGTTCGAGCGTGCATCGTTCGTGGTGCTCACAGCCTTCTTCATCTATTATGTGGTGTTCGTTCTCGTGCCCGTAACAGGCCCTACGTTCTACTACAAGGCTGCCGGACTGACCAATATAGCCAACGGCGTGTTCCCCAACGTTCACGACTATTTCAACTATTATCAGGACTGTCTGCCCAGTCCCGGATACAAGGACGGCATATTCTATCACTTTGTTGAAGACGCCAAGGCGGCCGGCGAAAGGCCCACGGCAGCCTTCCCGAGCAGCCATGTGGGCATAAGCACCGTGCTGATGCTGCTCGTATGGCACAGCGGCAACCGCCGCCTGCTCTACGTCCTGCTACCCTTCTACGTCCTGCTGTGCCTCGCCACGGTCTACATACAGGCCCATTATGCCATAGACGCACTGGCCGGACTGGTGAGCGGCGCGCTGCTCTACGTGGCGCTCATGGCTGTTTCAAGAAAGATGGTAACAAGACAATAAGACAGTCAGGGCAGGCATACCGCAGTAAAAGCGATATGTCTGCCCTGTTTTTTTAACTGCCGGAAAACTTCTTTAACTAACATAACTTCGGCAACTTGCATAAAATAACTATTTTTGCAACCGTGACAAGACTTAGAATATTCATAACGGCTCTGATGGCACTGATGCTTGCGGCCACGGCTACGGCACAGGACAAGAAAGGCGACAACCCCGAGGACAACGAGGTTGACATGGACAACCCTACGTTTGTGCCTATGGTCAAGGTGGGCAAGGTGCTTATTGACGGCGACAGCATACAGTATGTTGAGCTAAACAACGTGTATGTATACCCACAGCCGGTGTTCAAGAACGCCAGGCAGCGCGCCGCCTACAACCGTCTGGTGTATAACGTAAAGAAGGTGCTGCCCATAGCCAAGGAAGTGAACAGGGTTATCATCGAGACTTACGAATATCTGCAGACGCTGCCCAACAAAAAAGCACGCGACGAGCACATGAAGCGTGTAGAGGAAGACATCAAGAAGAGATACACGCCAAGAATGAAGAAGCTGTCGTACTCGCAGGGCAAGCTGCTCATAAAGCTAGTCTACCGAGAGTGCAACTCATCGGCCTACGACCTTATACGCTCGTTCATCAGCCCCATAAGGGCAGGTTTCTATCAGGCCTTCGCCTGGGCTTTCGGCGCCAGTCTGACAAAGAAATATGACCCCGAAAAAACCGACCGCCTGACAGAGCGCGTAGTGCTCATGGTTGAGTCAGGACAGCTGTGATTAAGAAGGGTGATGATGACGGAACCTATGGGAGTGATGAGACTAACAGGACCAATAACCGTTGATGATTGTCACACCTTACCAGTCTTGCATTGGTCTCATTAGTCTTATTAGTCACATCCTTCTCATTAGTCCCCCATCACTCCCATAGGTTCCAACACCATCATCCTCAAAAAAACACTCCCCGGCACATCCTCACATGAAGATATGCCGGGGAGCATCGTATTATAAATATCCTTTCTAAGGTTTCTCTGAATAAAGCACCTGAATAACAGTCTGGCCTACGGCCTGAAGAGTGTTCTTGTCGATATATTCCATCGTGTCGTTAATTGTGTGCCATGTAGGACCGAAGCTGCTCTGCTGGCAGTCAGGATAATATGGAACGATGTCTATCGTAGGAATCTTTGCCACATCATTCACAGGCACATGGTCGTCGGTAACCATCACGCCGTCTGTCGACGGGAAATAGCTGCCAAAGCCCACTGCCTCTGCCGCAGCCCAAACCTTGTCGACAATACCCTGGGCATACTGCTTTGACAATCCTTCCTGAGAGAACTTCGAGCCCTGACCTCCTACCATGTCGAGCAGGATGCCGAAACGTGCCTCATATCCCGGCTTATGCGGATTGGCAGCCCAATGCTGCGCACCCAAAGCCCACGAGTCGCCTTTGTCGGGGACTGTGCTCCAGCGCGGCACGCCGCGGTCTTCGGCGTCAAAGCACACAAAGTCGATGCCAAGATTAAGCTTCGTAGTGTCGCTTGCCAGCAGACGCGCTATCTCAAGCATCACAGCCACACCGCTGGCACCATCGTTGGCACCCATCACAGGCTTGCGCCAGTTGGCCGAGTCAGGGTCGTTGTCGGCCCACGGACGGCTGTCCCAGTGGGCACATAACAGGATGCGGGTGGTAAGCTCCGGACGGTAGCTCGCCACGATGTTGGTACATTTGAGCGGAGTGCCGTCGAAACCGGTGAGCGTAACGTTCTGCGGTATCACCGTAAGGCCATACTGACGGAACTTGCCCATAATCCACTCGCCGCACTTGTCGTGCGCCTCGCTGTTCATCGTGCGCGGTCCGAAATCACACTGAGCCTTGCAGTAAGCATAGGCCGAATCGGCATTAAACGAAGGACCAACCGGCTGCTGCGCAGCCATATCGGCATCAGAAGCCGCCTTCTTGTTGCCTCCGCAAGACGCCATGGCGATAATTAACGCCAGCATCAACATTTTGGTTATTATTCTCATGTTCGTATCACCTCGCCGCCGGACAAGCCGTGGCGAAAAGTATTTTAGATGATTATTACTTATAAAGACAAATTCAGCTGCAAGCCTGTCACAGACCTGTCAGTTACAGATTATTCTGCACCTGAGCCATGACCCTAAGCCAGTTGCCGCCCCAGATGCGGGCGATGTCGCGCTCGCTGTACCTGCGGCGCAGAAGATGCAGGGTGAAGTTGATAAGCTCTGACGAGTCTGCCAGGCCTCTTATGCCTCCGTCGCCGTCGAAGTCGGTGCCAAGTCCTACGTGCTCTATGCCCATAACGCTGATGGCATGCTCAAGATGAGCTATGGCATCCATGACCGTAGCCTCCTGGCTGTCGTTGCGCAGGAAACCGTGATAGAGCGTGATGTGGGCCACTCCGCCATGCTTGGCAAGAGCCCTGAGCTGGTCGTCGATAAGGTTGCGCGGCACGTCGCACAGCGCCTTGCAGTTGCTGTGGCTGCACACGATGGGCTTGCTGCTTATGCTAAGCGCGTCGTAGAAGCTCTTTTCGCCGGCATGACTGAGGTCTACCATTATGCCGCATCGGTTCATCTCCTTAATGACCTGCTCGCCAAAGCGGCTCACTCCGCCATGAGTGTTGCAGCCGCGGGCACTGTCGCAGATGTCGTTGTCGCCGTTGAAGGTGGCGGTGATGTAGACAACGCCGCGCCTTGCGAAATATCTTACGTTGGATATGTCGTGGTTAAGCGCCAGTCCGTTCTCTATGCCGAGCATTATGGAGCGGCGCCCCTTGCGCTTGTCCTCATACAGGTCGGAAGGCGTGCGCGCTATGCTCAGGTAGCGGTTGTTGGCGTTTACTATCTCCTCTATCTTGTCGAAGATAAGGTCGGCATACTGAAGCGGCCCGTCAACCTTAAACGCCACCTTCGACGAGAAGGTCTCGCCGAGCTTGGGCTGTGGCAGATATGCCGCCATGATGACAGCGTCCTGATGTCCTTCGGCCATCTTGTGCATGTCGACGAGAATGCGCGGGTCGCGCTGGTCGAAGTGTATGCCCTGCGGAAAGAACATAGGCGTGTCGCAATGGGTGTCGAGCGTAAGCATGCGGCGGTGAAGGTCTTTGGCCGTATAGAAGTCGCGTGCACGGTCTACAAGCCATCTGAACAGCACCTGTCCGCTCTCGCCGAGCCACTCGGGATGCCACTGCACGCCGATAAACGGCTTGAACTCGCTGCTCTCTATGGCCTCGATCACGCCGTCGGGTGCCTTTGCGCTGACGCTGAAGCGCCTGCCTGAAGCCCTTACGGCCTGATGGTGTATGGAGTTGACGGCAAGCGTCTCCGTCTTATACAACGAATAGAGCACCGACTCGCGGCTTATCCTCACCGTATGGGTGGGCTCGCTCCGGTCGGCGTCCTGGCTGTGCTTTATCAGGCTGTGGCCTGCTGCCGCGGCAGCGCGGCCTGCCCCCGGTGCGGCGGCAAAGCTCTCGGCTATGTCCTGGTCAACCTCTCCGTCGAGGGCCGTAACGAGCGTCTGTATGCCACGGCATATTCCGAGCATAGGTATCTGGCGGTTGTATGCCAGCCTTACGGTCAGCAGCTCGGCCTTGTCGCGCATGTGGTTGATGCCGTGCAGGCGCGGCGAAGGCTCCTCACCGGCCCACAGCGGATTGATGTCGCCGCCTCCGGTGAGCACCAGTCCGTCTATCTTGTCGAGCGTGTTGATTATCACGTCCTTGTCGGCAACGGGCGGAATTATCACCGGCGTGCCTCCGGCTCTCACCACGGACATGTAATACTGCTCGCACAGACGCGCGTCGCCGTCGGCAAAATTGCCTGTGAGGCCAATCACCGGCTGGCGAGTGGCCTCAGGATAACGGGCGTATATGTCGTCGAGACTGCTCTGAATATCAAACGATTTCATTGCTCCAGCCTCACACTATCTGCTTTCTCCCTGCGGAACGGGCACTTCTCTCTTGATGCTCTGCTCTAAAGAAATAAGGGTTTCGGTTGCAACTACGCCGGGGATGCCCTGCATCTGGTTGTTAAGCAGGTCCATGAGCTGTTCGTTGTCGCGTGCGTAGAGCTTTACGAGCATGGTGTAAGGACCAGTGGTGAAGTGGCACTCAACGATTTCGGGTATGTGGTCAAGGCGCTCAACTACCGACTTATACATGTTTCCGCGCTCAAGCGTTATGCCCACGTATGTGCATGTTGTGTAGCCAAGACTTTTGGGATTTACGTCGAATCCGCTGCCTGTGATGACGCCACCCTCGATAAGATGCTGTACACGCTGATGTATGGCTGCGCGCGATACGCCGCACTCTGCTGCTACATCCTTAAACGGAATTCTGGCATTCTTTGACAGAATGCTCAAAATCTTTTTATCAAGACTATCAATCTTTTCCATTTTATAATGTTATTAGTTTTATTTTTTAAGTTATATTCTCTTTTGGTTTCCAGTATGTTTGATGCGAGCAAATTTACATATTAAAAATGAGTTATACAACATTTTGACATAAAAAATAGCGCATTTTATGCAGAATGAAATAAAAAAAGGGAGACCTTGGCCGGTCTCCCATGCTTTTTTATGACAAATGAACACTATTTCTTTGTCTTGGCTGTTTTCTTTGCGGCAGTCTTCGCTGCTGTCTTCTTGCTGTCAGCACCCTTTGCGGCAGCCTCGGCCTCGGGCTTCTTAGCCTTCTCTACCGAAACCATCTCGACGGTGAATATCAGCGTGCTGTAAGGATTGATGGCTCCTGCCTTGCGGTCGCCGTAGGCCAGATTCTGCGGTATGTACAGTTCCCACTTGCTGCCAACGGGCATCATTGTGAGGGCCTCTGTCCATCCCTTGATAACCTGGTTGGGGCGGAACTTGGCTGTTTCGCCGGGACGCTTGTAGCTGCTGTCGAACACAGTGCCGTCTATCAGTCGTCCTTCATACTTCACGGTTACTTCGTCGTCTACTGAAGGAATCTCTCCGTTGCCCTTTACGAGCACCTTATACTGAAGTCCGCTGGGAAGCGCAACCACGCCTTCCTTGGTCTTGTTGGCAGCCAGGAAGTCTTCGCCGGCCTTGCGTGTGGCCTCGTTGCGCGCGTCGACAGCCTGCTTGAAGGCCTTGTCGAAATAGTCTTTTGCAGCAGAGTCTGTCATCAGCGTGTAGTCTTTCTTCAGCGCGCTGACAAATCCCTTGTTGAAGAGTGCCTCGCTGATAGAGTCGCTCTGACCCTTGAACTCGTCCTTCAGGAAGGGCAGCATGCGCTGGCTTACCATCAGGGCTATCTGCTCTCCGGCGAAGTATGCCTTTGTCTTTTCGTCGATGCCCCTTGCCACGGCGTCTTCATATCCCTTGATGAAGTCGGCCATGTAGGCTGTGTCAACGCCGAAGCCCTGCTTCAGGTAGGGCACAAGGCCGTCGGTGCGCACCATTCCGGCTGAATAGCTGAGCGAGTCAGACTTGGTTATCAGACTAATCTTTGCAGGCTCCTCTACGGCCTTCTTGTCTTTCTTCTTCTTTGCGGCAGCGTCTGCCGTATTGAAAGAAGCACTCACCAGAATGGCGAGTGCTGCTAAAATTATTTTCTTCATTTAATTATTTGTTACCTAAACTGATAAGTTCTATTTTGAAGATAAGCACAGAGAAAGGCTTGATGTCTTTCTGCTCACGGTCGCCATAAGCGAGGTTCTGAGGTATTACAACCTCCCAAACGCTTCCGGCAGGCATGTGTGTCAGGGCTGTGGTCCATCCCGGGATTACCTGGTTGGCGCGCAGCGTTACAGGCTCCTTACGCTCGTAAGAGCTGTCGAACACCTTGCCGTCGATTGTCTTTCCTTCGTAGTGAACTTTTACGGTAGATGTATCTGTAGGCATCTCGCCCTTGCCTTCCTTGATAACTCTGTAGAGCACGCCGCCCTCGAGCTTCTTCACTCCGGCCTTCTTGGCATAGTCTGCAAGATATTTCTCGCCAGCCTTCTTGTTGGCGCCATACTGCTCCTCGATGGCCTTGCTTCTGATGGCCTGCATCTTGAGCTGAGCCACGCGCTGAGCCTGTTCAACGGTCATGAGTCCGTTCTTGCCGGTTGTACCGCTGATGAAGCCAGCCATGAAGTTCTTCAGAGATATAGTCTTTGTTGAGTCGCTGCCGAAGAGTTCGTGGTTGATGCCCTTAACCATCTGGTTAGATATCTGCTGGCCGATCTGTATACCTGCGTAGTAAGCGGCCTTCTTCTTGTCGTCGCCTGCGTTGGCTCCTTCGTTAAGTCCCTTGAAGAACTCGTCCATGTATGCTGTGTCTACTCCGAGTCCTCTTACCAGATAGTCCTTCAGACCCTGTGTCTGTGCCATACCTATGGCATAGCTCACTGTGTCGACATCGTTTTTCAGGTCTGCCTTAGGTGTTGAATTGCCGCAAGAAACCAATGATGCGGCTGCTACAGCCCAAACGGCTGCGAATGTAAGCTTTTTCATCTTTGTTTTTATTCGTTATTGTTTTATTTATTCTTTACTTTAACGGCTCCTGCCGCCATGCCGGGCTGCCCGCTTAGAGCACCTCGAGCAGCTCAACGTCGAATATCAGCGCTGCGTATGGAGGTATTGACGCTCCTGCACCGCCCTCGCCGTAGCCGAGGATGTAAGGTATGAAGAAACGGTACTTGGCGCCTTCCTGCATCAGCTGCAAGCCTTCGGTCCATCCTGCTATAACCTGGTTGAGGGGGAACACTGCCGGCTCACCGCGCTGTATGCTACTGTCGAACACTGTGCCGTCGATGAGGAATCCCTCATAGTGGCACTTCACCTGGTCGGTAGCCTTCGGCTTCTTGCCGTTGCCTTCCTTCAGCACCATATATTGCAGTCCGCTGGGAAGCGTAACCACGCCTTCTTTCTTGGCGTTCTCGGCCAGATATTTCTCGCCTTCAGCCTTGGCAACCTTTCCTTTCTCGGCGCGCTCGGCGTTGAGTTTCTCTTCCTGCTTGCGGAAGTAATCCTGTACTATTGTTTGCGCTTCACGGTTAGATACCTTGAGCTCGTTGCCCGCGATAACGTCCTTGATCGCCGCAGCGAAATCATCAATATTCAGCTCTGACGCACCCATCTGTGCCAGCTGGCGGCCGATGCCCAATCCTAAAGCGTAACTTACTTTATCCATTTTCTTTGTCTATTTGTTTATGATTACTACCTTAATAAAATCGTGCAAAGGTAGCATTTTTATCTGATTACGGAATTATTATTGAAGAAAAATCACTAATTTTGTGCATTGTTAATAGTCTTTTGGCCGGGCGGCGGCGCGCTGATGTGCCAACTGCAGGTGCCAGCCGCATCAAGCCGCACCAAGAACGGCGGCTAGTCGGCCCGGGAAAGGACTGCCGGATAACCTTTTAACTATAGAAAAGTGATGAAGAAAATTGTTGTTCTTACTGGTGCCGGAATGTCGGTTGAGAGCGGGCTGAGCACGTTCAGGGACGCCGACGGACTGTGGGAGAACTATCCCGTGGCGCGCGTGGCCACACATGAGGCGTGGGAGACCGACCCCGTGTATGTAAATAACTTCTACAACATGCTGCGCAAGAAGCTGCAGGCTGCCAGGCCAAACGAGGGACACAGGCTCGTGGCGGCGCTCGAAGAGAAGTATGACGTAACGGTGGTTACGCAGAACGTGGACAACCTGCACGAGGAGGCAGGCAGCTCGAAGGTGATACATCTGCACGGCGAGCTGATGAAGGTGTGCTCGAGCCGCGACGTAGACAACCCCCACTTCATCAAGACTCTAACGCCCGACTGCCTTGAGGTGAAGCCCGGCGAGAAGGCCGGCGACGGCTCGCTGCTGCGCCCCTACATAGTGTTCTTCGGCGAGGCGGTGCCCAACATCGAGAAGGCGGCCGAAGAGGCCATGGGCGCCGACATATTCGTAATCATAGGCACGTCGCTCAACGTCTATCCGGCGGCAGGCCTCGTGCAGTATGTAAGGCCGGGAGTGCCCGTATATCTCATCGACCCCAAGCCCGTGATGGCTGCCGGACGCCACGACGTGAAGCAGATAACGGCAGGAGCATCTGAAGGCATGCGCCAGCTGTCGGACATACTCATGAAGTGATGCCGGGGGCACGGCGCCGTGTCCGTCAGGGGTAATCATATCGGCAGATGTAACGCGTTGTATTACAGATAGTTACATACACCCGTGCAAAACATGGCTTTTTAGGCTCTAAAAGACCACGTTTTAGCGTGCAAAAGGCCACCTTTCGCAGTGTGAAAGGTGGCCTTTTGCACTTCTGCCCCGCAACGGCTGGCGGCAGAAGTGCCCGAAACCATGCGGAACTATTGCAAACAAAAACTAAACAAAAAGCATTTTTTGCTATGTTGTTGTCATATTTTAATTAAATTTGCAGCTGCAAACATCAGCGGACCTTGGCGCCGCCTGCACCTCACGCGCTCACAGGGCGCATGGCCGGGGCCGGCGCCGGGCTGAATCGTATATGAAAATTAACAACTACAAAAGTCTTATGAACATTTCAAAACTAACGCTGTGCGCACTCATGCTGCTCGCCGTTGGCACGGCCGCAAAGGCACAGATGTCGGCCCACGACTACAACAGTCCGGTGGGCTGGGGCACTGTCGGCGGCACCATAACGGGCGGAAACGACGAGGGCGCCATCAAGGTGACCACCATGAGCGAGCTGAAAACGGCGCTCGTAGGCACCTACAAGCACACTATCTACATCGAGGGAGAGATTGACATAACAGGCCTTGTAAGCATGGAGAACGTGCAGAACAAGACCATCTACGGACTGCCGGGCTCGGCCCTGGTAAACAGCATCCACTCTACCGACGTCAAGAAGAGCGGCATACTGTCGTTCAAGAACAGCAAGAACATAATAATACGCAACGTAACGTTCAAGAGTGCGGGCGCCTTCGACATCGACGGCAACGACAACCTTAACCTTACCAACTGCAGCTACGTGTGGGTTGACCACTGCGACTTTCAGGACGGAGTGGACGGCAACTTCGACTGCAACAACGGCTCCGACCATATCAGCATATCATGGTGCCGCTTCCGCTATCTGAAAGAGCCCTGGGAGGGAGGCTCAGGCGGATCGGACGACCACCGCTACAGCAACCTCTGGGGCGGAAGCGACAGCGAGACAGCAAGCGAGGGCAAGCTGCGCACCACATTCTACAGCTGCTGGTGGGACGAGGGATGCCGCGAGCGCATGCCCCGCATACGCTTCGGACAGGTGCATCTGCTCAACTGCCTCTACTCGTCGTCGCTCACCAACTACTGCATCGGAACAGGCTACAAGTGCAACGCATACGTTGAAAAGTGCGTGTTCGACGACGTTAAGAACCCCTGGAAGAACTACGCCACAAGCGGAAAATACACCGACTACAACATAACGCTGACCGGAAACATCGGCGCCGAAGACGAACAGAAGCGCTCGGGCAGCATAGAATACTTCATACCTTCTGACCACTATCAGCTCGAAGGCTACGACGCAAGCCTCGTGAAAGACGAGGTGAAGGCATACGCCGGAGCCACTCTCAACGTTGAATACGGCCAGGGCGTAACCACAGCAATAGCCAACCCGGGCGCAACCGCAGCCGAGACGCTGTCGGTAACCTACTTCTCGCCGTCGGGCATGCAGCTGTCGCAGCCGCAAAAGGGCCTCAACATCGTAGTCAGAAAGATGGCCGACGGCACCGTGGCAACGTCTAAAGTGATGATAAAATAAACCTTAAAAAACAATAAAGCACAATGGAAAACGAAATTAAAGACAACATCAAGTTGCCCGAAAACGCCTTCACCGAGTTGAAGGAGGGCGAAGAATACCAGCCCGTGATGAGCCCCGACAAGGCTTATCCCGAAGTCAACGGCTGGTCGGTTACATGGGGTGTGCTCATGGCCATACTCTTCTCGGCCGCTGCCGCATACCTTGGCCTGCGCGTAGGCCAGGTGTTCGAGGCCGCCATACCTATAGCCATCATTGCCGTGGGCGTGTCTACGGCAGCCAAGCGCCGCAACCCCCTGGGCGAGAACGTCATCATACAGAGCATCGGAGCGTGCTCAGGAGCCGTGGTGGCAGGTGCCATATTCACCCTGCCCGCCCTCTACATCCTCAAGGACAAGTATCCTGAGATGAGCGCCTCGTTCATCAACATCCTGCTCAGCTCGCTGCTGGGAGGCATCCTGGGCATACTGTTCCTCATACCGTTCCGCAAATACTTCGTTAAGGACATGCACGGCAAGTATCCCTTCCCCGAGGCTACGGCCACCACACAGGTGCTCGTCAGCGGAGCCAAGGGCGGCAAGCAGGCCAAGCCGCTGCTGCTCGCCCGACCGGGGGGGGGGCTACCGTGTCGGCCGCTGCTGCTCGCCGGACTGGTGGGCGGTCTCTACGACTTCATCGTGGCAACGTTCGGATGGTGGAACGAGAACTTCACCACACGCGTGTTCGGCTGGGGCGAGATGCTCGCCGACAAGGCCAAGCTCGTGTTTAAGGTAAACACCGGAGCCGCCCTGCTGGGTCTCGGCTACATCGTGGGCCTCAAGTATGCCTTCATCATCTGCCTCGGCTCGCTGGCAGTGTGGTGGCTCATCGTGCCCGCCATGGCGCTGATGTTCCCCGACACGGTGCTCAACCAGTGGGATCCGTCAATAAGCACCGCCGTAGGAGCCATGGCGCCTGAAGACATCTTCAACGCTTACGGCAAGTATATCGGCATCGGCGGCATAGCCATGGCCGGCATCATAGGCATCATCAAGTCGTGGGGCATCATCAAGCAGGCCGTAGGTCTTGCCGCAAAGGAGATGAAGGGCAACAAGACTGCTGCCGAGAAGCTGCCCCGCACACAGCGCGACATCCCCTTCAAGATTATCGCCATAGGCTCGATAGCCACGATAATAATCACCTTCATATTCTTCTGGGCCGGCGTAATGGAGGGCAACCTGCTCTTCGCCGTTGTGGGCATACTGCTCGTTGCCGTAATAGCCTTCCTCTTCACCACGGTGGCTGCCAACGCCATTGCCATCGTAGGATCTAACCCTGTGTCGGGCATGACGCTCATGACGCTCATCCTTGCCTCTGTGGTTATGGTGGCAGTAGGTCTTAAAGGCACGGGCGGCATGGTGGCTGCACTCATCATGGGCGGCGTGGTATGTACCGCTCTGTCGGTTGCAGGCTCGTTCATCACCGACCTTAAGATAGGCTACTGGCTCGGCTCTACGCCGCGCAAGCAGGAGACATGGAAGTTCCTCGGCACTCTGGTTTCGGCTGCAACCGTCGGCGGAGTGATGATTCTGCTCGACAAGACCTACGGATTTGCCAGCGGACAGCTTGCCGCTCCTCAGGCCAACGCAATGGCGGCTGTCATCGATCCGCTCATGAACGGCATCGACGCACCGTGGGTTCTCTATGCCATAGGAGCCGTCATAGCCATCGTGCTGACATGGCTCAAGGTGCCTGCACTGGCCTTCGCCCTCGGTATGTTTATCCCAATACAGCTCAACATACCGCTGCTCATCGGCGGAGCCATCAACTGGTATGTTACAACACGCTCTAAGAACGAGGAAGTAAACAGAGAGCGCGGCGAGAAAGGAACGCTCATTGCCAGCGGATTCATTGCCGGAGGAGCGCTCATGGGCGTTGTAAGCGCACTGCTGCGCTTTGCCGAAGTTGACGTGCTCAACACCGAATGGCTGGCCAACCCGCTGTCTGAGATATGCTCGCTCGTGGCTTATGCCCTGCTCATCGTTTATCTGATAAAGAGCACCAAGAAGGCTTAAAGCCTGGCTGAAGCATGACTTAGAGAAACAAAATGAGGCCTGCAACATGGCCATGACATATAAATCCGGACTTATGCGACATCGTAAAGATGCATAAGTCCGGATTTTTTGTTGCCTGCCGCAGCGGCATCCGGCGCACAGACTGCCGTAGGCATAAGACCGTATGCAGCGCGGCCTCAACCCGTAAGGCTGTCTGAATGAAAAGGAAATGAAGATAACGGCAAATTAAAGGGACGGCTAACGGTGACGCGCAAGACAGAGAAGACTGAACAGAAGACGGATTAAGACAAGATGGAAGGTGGATTAAGACAGAATGGAATTCAGATTAAGGCAGAATAAAATACGGATTAAAGCAGAATAAGACGAACTTAAAAGACAGGCAGGAACAATAAAAAAGCAGGACGGCGGCTGCCGTCCTGCTGTGTATTTGTCATTGCTTGAACTCTCTGTAAGGATGATTCAGGTCGAGATAATGGAAGTTGTGCTGGCGCTGGGCGCTGTGTTTTGGTATAGTCATGTAGTCGCCATACTTGTTAGACAGATATGTGTCATAGTCTGCCACGCCCATCACCTTGGTGTCTTCAAAGGTGTATGGCACAGGCGTTCCCAGTATCTTCTTGTCCATTGCGCCCTTTGAACCGTCGTCATAGTCGGCCACCAGGCGGCACTTATCGTAGCTGTAGCGGTGGAGCAGGCGGCTTATGCGCAGCTGAACTTCAGCAAGCGTGTACATGCGACGGCACAGCAGGGGTACCCACGAACTTGGTCCGTGGCCGTGCTTGTAGGGGTCGCGGAAGAGCAGATAGAGCACTCGCTTGTAATATTCGTAGCGTGCGAAGTGGAGCTTTCGCGCCACTGCGCCCTCGGGCACTCCGTCGATGGGGAACACGTCGAGATAAATGCCGCCCAGATACTTAAGGTGCATGCGCTCTATGAGCGTGGTGTCGGCATCCTGAATCTTGGCAAACGGCAGCGGATAGACGCCGTCGTTCTCGGCGCAGACCATCTCATAGGGCTTAGGCAGCCACTCTGCGGCATGCTCAATGAGGCGGTCGTAGTCAGGGCGGGGCATGGCAATGTCGAGGTCGTCGTCCCAGGGAATGAAGCCCTTGTGCCTCACCGCCCCTATCATTGTGCCTGCCCAGATGTAGTAGCGCAGGTTGTGCTCGCGGCAGACGTTGTCTACAGCCTTTAGCGTTTCGAGTATTCTGAGCTGCAGCTCACGTATGTTGTATTCAGCCATAACAGCTTTTTGTTTTATGTATGATGATTGTCGGCCTTCTGACGGCATGTGTCAGAACAGCTCACGGGGTATCAGTTGTGAAGCCTGATTAAAGTCTTCAACGGTGTCGAGCTCTATCGAGAAGAGGTCGGAGGTGTCCACCACGCTGAACTTGTGGCCCTGCGGGATGAGCCGTTCGAAGGCTCTCTCATAGAATATGTCCACAAGATGCTCGCCCTCAATCATGCGGCCGAGCTCGCTGAACAGTGCCTCTGAATAGTCGGCGCATATCTTCTCTATGCCGATAGACTCGCCTATGGCCTTGTCTATGCTGCATGTCTTGCTTATCTCGCTCACCTTTCCGTCTTCGTCGGTTATCACCTTAATCTCCTCTTCGCCCAGTTTGTGGCTGTTGAGCGCAAGGGTTGTGTCGGGTGCTGCAAGCACACGCTCCACTATGCGGCCGTCGAAGAGGATGTCGCTGTCGAGCAGCATAAACTCGCGTCCGGCAACATAGGGCTTTGTGAGCCACAGAGAATATATGTTGTTGGTGGTCTTGAAGTCGGCGTTCTCAATGAAGTGGAAGTCGATATCGGGATAGTTGCCCTCGAGAAACAGGCGTATCATGCCTCCGCGATAGCCCGTAACCACCACTATCTGCCTTATTCCGGCAGCCACAAGGCTGTCTACCGTGCGCTGCAGTATGCACTTGCTGCCCACGCGCAGCAGGCACTTCGGGCGGTCGTCTGTGAGCGGACGCAGCCGCGACGCCATTCCGGCGGCTAATATTACGGCTATCATCGCTTTGCAACTTTTAGTATTATGTCTGCCACCATGCGGTTCTGCTCCCTGCGTCCGAGGGTTATTCGCATGTGCGAGTTGATGTCAGGCTCGTCCATAAACTTCACCTTATAGCTCTGTCCGGCAAATTCCTGCTGCAGGGCGGCCTTCAGTTCGATAGGATATTTAATGAGGATGAAGTTCGCCATCGACTTATACACCTTGAATCCGGGCAGAGAGCCTATCTCGTCGGTGTACATGCGGCGCGCCTCGTCCATCACGCGGGCTATCTCGCGGTAGTGGGCGTCCGACTTAAGGGCGGCAATGCCGATTTCCTCCGACAGGCGGTCGTATCCCAGATACTTGTTAGCATAGCGGCTGAAGCGCTCCATCGTCTCGCCCTTGCCTATGAACCCGAAGCCAAGGCGCAGGCCCGGCAGTCCGTAGAACTTAGACAGCGTGCGGCAGAATATTATGTTGGGATATTTTGCTATGAGGTTTCTTATGTAAGATATGTCTTCGGTTACATACGACGCATAGGCCTCGTCGACGAGCACAACGGTAGTGGCAGGCACCATGCCCACCAGCTGCTCGAGCTCATCGGGCGTGAGTCCGTTGCCCGTAGGATTGTTGGGCGACGCCACGAGCAGTATCTTCGGGTTCTCCTCAGCTATCATGCGGCGCAGCCCGTCGAAGTCGTATGCAAACGAGTCTTCGGTCTCATACACAGGATATTGCAGCGTGCGGCCGTCAACCTCGTCGGCTATCGACTTGTAATACCACCACGAAAACTTGGGTATCAGCATGGTCTTGTTGCCGTCGCTGCCCGTAAGGAAGTAGTGAACGGCCATCTTCAGCAGGTCCTCTGCGCCGTAGCCCAGCACAATCTGCTTCTCGTCGATGCTGTATTGTTCTGAAAGGAATACCGAGAATATGCTCTTCTTCCCCTGATCATAGATACGTGTGTAAAAACAGAGCTTGTTAAGATCAAAATTCTTAATTGCGTCCTTTACCTCTTGAGAAGGCTCGAAATTAAATTCGTTCCTGTCAAGATAATTTAATTCTGTTTTCATATATATTTATATTTGATTGCAAAGGTAAATATATTTTATATAAAATTCTAATTTTAGCGCTAATTATTTGTCTTTCAGGAGTGTTTTATGGCGGTCGGTCTGAATTATAGACCATATCATCGGTTATAACGGCACAAACTGCCGACAGGCAGGCACGGCGGAGCGGCACGCGAGGAGGCGTTTTGCGAAAGCATACCTTTCGCCTTGCAAAAGGTATGCTTTCGGCACGTAAAAGGCCGTCTTTTAGCGTGTAAAAGACGGCCTTTTGCAATACGTTGAATGTCAGTATGTTACGAAGGCGGACGCGATATGCCAATTCAGCACATAATATACAGGGCCAGACAGCCGTTAACCGGCCTTTATTTTGCTCCTCAACACGGGTTGCAGCCTGCACCATTAACGATAACGGCAAAGTAAATCCCCAATCTGTCATTATACCGCATATCGCTTCATCTACTTTTTGCATTCATGCCTTCAGCAGTCTTTTTGTTTTCTATTGGCATAATCCTGACGCCCGGTTTGTGGTAATCAAAGCTGTCTGAATTTATAAGCAGAAACTCCGCCTCTTACTTCCAATGACGGAAGAAGAGACGGAGCCTCACAATTCAGGTAATTATATGTCACATCTGTTGGCACATTACTTCACGATAACCTTGCGTGTCGTGCCGTCGCTCATCCTCAATATGTTTATTCCCTTCTGAGGAGCCGAGAGCTTGCGGCCGTCGAGCGAGTAGCGAGCCACTTCGTTGACACCTGCATCAGCCTTAGCACTATCCATGCCTGTGGTGACATGGCTGTCGCCGGTCTGCAAGTTTACAACAACAGTCTCTGACGGCTGCGATGTCGTACTCTTGCCTTCAAGCTCAAAGTGCGACGTTACATAATATCCGTAAGTATCAAAGCCGTAGCCGTCAAGGCCGGTAAACATATAGGAAGTTGTTTCAGAGTCAGTGTCCACAGCCGCTATAGGCGTAATCACGACGTCGCCCTTATTGACAGCCTGGGTGAAGCGAATCTCGTCAAGCATGAATGCTCCATAGTTAGAGGTGAACATCACAATCTGCGCAAACTCTGACGTTACAGGCAGTGAATACAGTCCGTTGATATATCCGGTGCCCTCTTCTGACTGCTCAAACGGCACGAAATACGACTTTCCGTCCACTCTTAATATAAGCTGGTCGCCCAATCCGCCATACGCCTTGACATACACTCTGATTTCATCATCGTTGCCTACATATATCTCGGGCGTCACTATTTCTGTGAGTATATACGAAGAGCTTTCGCATCCGAGCATACCTTGGGCGATGGTGTTGCCCACACCTGTCCATCCCGGCAATGCGGTGTACTGGTCAAGTCGGCTGCTGTCATCGTTGCCGAGTATTTCAGGCGAGCGCCAGTCGGTGGCCGATGTAACTTCGTCATTAATCTTATCGAATGTCTCCTCAAGCAGTATGAAGTCGGCATCATCCTCCTCAACTTTCGTCACGCCAAACATCTCGACCGTATATCCGGTGGCCTTCGGGGCAAGATTCCAGTTTGCCGTGAAGCTTCCGTTCGAGTCTATGTTGCTTGCCAGCAGCACTTCAGGCGAGCATACGCCGAATGCGTGATAGATCAACTTGTCTGAGAAGGTGAACACATAATGTCCGCGCACAGAGTAGTAATATTCAGTCTCAGGGTCAAGTCCGGTGAACGTGTAGCTCGTGCCGTCGGTATAGTCGTAGTAAGTGTCGTTGCTGTCATCACCCCAGTCTGACGAATTCTCGCCGAACACGCGCTCCAGCCTGAACGGACGGTTGGTTGCAATGTCGATGTTGTCCACCAAGATGTATTCGCCCTCTTCCATATCGCCCGGCCTTATGCGTATGGCCTTGTAAGTATTGGCAAAGCCGTAAATCTCATCAGACAGCCTGACAATGTCTCCGTCAATAAAATATGAGGCATAAATATAGGCCACAGTCTTCCAGCCACTTTCGGTAAGACCGTCCACATAGACTGTTGCCATCGACGTATATGGGTCGTCGTAATGTGTAACAAACTTCATATAGAAGTCCATCGTCTTGTAGGTTGCACCATTTTCGGGCGTTGTCAGCGTGTCGCGGTCATACATTACCATGGCCTTCGAGCCATCCATGCCCTTGTCGGGTGATATTTCAGAAGATGTAACGCCCCATCCTTCCTGCGGTGCGGTGTAGTTTTCAAAATCTTCAGAGAAGGCTCCGTCCGTGTCAGAAGTATAAGTCATCTTATACAGGTCGACGTAATATTCAAACGCCTTGCGCAAAGGTTGCCACTCAATAGTGAACCTGTCGGCCTGGAAGTCGGTTACACCTACAACCTTAGGTGCGGCAAGGAACGTCGGCGCCGACGTCACTTTAACGTCGTCAATGAGCACTGCGCCTTCGGTGAAGAAGCAGATATAGCCGTCGCTGTCGCCCGAATAGTTGTTGAAGTGGAGCTCTATCTCCGTCCATCCCTGATTTTCGTAGAGGCGCATGGTATAATATCCGCTGCCGTCTTCCAGGTCGATATCGGCCAGCTGACTCGAAGTGTAACCGCCTCTGCACACCTGCACGCCTATGGTTGAACCTCTGGAGAGGCCCCATATTTCCTCACCTGTCTCAGGATCTTCGTTGTACACAATCCAGCACGGCATGGCCTTGACCTTGAAAGTCAGTGTTATCTCGCCCGAATAGTCGCCAAGCGGAGTCATCAGGGCCGCGTAAATCATGGGGTTGTAAGTCTTAAGATACAATGCGCCGCCGGCAGCATAGACCGACTCTCCTGCCCACGTGCCGTCTTTAGTCATTGAGGGGTCGATGAATATTCCCGGCTCGTAATATGATGAAGCCAAGAACTTGGTGGTGTCAGGAGTTTCCATCGAGCCTCCGGTAACCTTCGAGAAGTCTTCATCGATAAGGATATCGCGCTGAGCGGCACTGGCATTGTTAGGCCGTATCTTCAGCGGTGCCGGCGTAACATCAGAGTTTACATCAGTTATCACTACCTGCTTTTTAGCTTTCTGAACCTGAACAACGCGTTTCGGGCCTGCGGCCTGAACGGTTATGCATACCGCAGCGACGAGCGTCATGGCCGCGGCTTTAATGATGTGCATTGTAAAGTTATTCATAACAAGTGTGTTTTTTAGGTTAGAACTTGACAAATGCAAATATCATTAATGTGTAACTCAGAAGCAAGATAAAGTTATAAAAATGCGAACTAATTTCGGAAATTAGAACATATTTGTACGTTTCCTGGTATCTTTATGTCAATCGGAAGCCTTTTTTCCGAAGGCTTCCTTCTGATACTCGTTGGGCGAAACGCCTGTGAACTTCTTGAAAACCATGGCGAAATTGCTACGACTTCTGAAGCCAATGTCTACGGCTACGGCCTGTATGGTTACGTTGGCATATTCAGGAGACGACAGGCGCCGGCACGCCTCCTCTATGCGGTATTGCGACAGAAGGGTGCTGAAATTGATGCCGAACACTTCGTTTATGACACGCGAAGCCGTCCGGGTGTGTATCCCGAGCATGGCTGCCATCTTCTCGAGCGAGAAATCCTGCTGATAGATTTCGGCCGATGTCTCCATAAACTGTCTTATCATGCGTGCCAATTCCTGTGTCTTTTCGTCGGGTCCGGTGGTCTGCTGCACCCCGCCTGAATGCCGGACAGATGTTGCCCTGCCGGCTGTCGGCCTGCCGCCGGCCTGCTCGGCGGCTTCGTGACCTCAGCCATATCATCGTGCCGGCAGCTGATGCTGATACAAATGCCAGCAGAACGGCTATCAGGCCGCCGGAAATGCCGGATACGCCTGAGGTATCAAGTTCGCCCATAACTCTTGCCGGAAGGAATCGGCACTCGTAGTCGCGTATGCGCATATAGTCGCTGTACGACAAGGTCGTGTCGTTTATCAAAAGATATTTTACACGATATGCCTCTGATGAGTCGGCTGCCCCCATCTTGGCATAAAACGCCGACAGGGCCTTATACGAATTGTAGAGCGAATATATGGGTATGTCGGCTGTCATGTTTGCCTTGAGACGCTTAACAGCCATGCCATACATGCCCTTGGCCGCATATGCCTTGGCCGCAAGCATATCGACGATGTGCAGACATATTTTCTCCTGCAGGTCGGGCTTCACGTGCCCGGCAGCCGACTTAAGGGCCTTGAGGCAGTCGTCGTAGCGCCCTTGCTGATAGAGCTTGACGCCACGGCACAGCCACAGCGCATAGTTCTTCATCTTAATGCTGTCGGGTATGGATGTCGACGAGAAGTCGTCGGCCTCATCCTTCATGCCTGCCAGGTTGTCGTTGACGGCCAGATGGTTGGCAAGATCGATGAAGGCGGCCGTGTAGATATACCAGTCATGCTGCTCCTTGCTTATCCTGAACGCCTCGCTCATAAGCCGGGCTGCAACTGCCGAGTCGCCGAAGATGGTGTGCACGCCGGCAAGATTGACATAAATCTTTGCTTTTATCTTGTCGTAGCCTGTTTCTTCTGAAATCTCCAAGCCTTTTGTCAGATAGGAAAATGCCTGGATATAATCGTGATGGAGGAAAAACTTTATTGCACCGATGTTGTTGAGTGCGTCGACACACGAAAACTTTTCGTCCTTATCCATAGCGCTGTCATAACGTCCGGCGGCAACCATATAGTAGGCCATGGCGCTGTCTACCTTTCCCTCTTCGAGACATCTGTCGCCTTCGCTGTTGATTTTATCCACGGCAACGCCTGCCAACCGTCTGCCGAGACTGCCGGCCGACTGTGCAAAAACGACAACCGCCGCCAACGAAAGCAGAGCCAGCACGATAGGCCTACAGGCCTTGACCGGTATGCTCAGAATATTTATTGCCATTGGTGAATATCTTGGTATGTATGACAGACGAAAGCCGGAAGCCATGCGCATCTTAGGCACCGGCAAGCGGCCTTAGTGTCTTCGTTTGGCAAAAATACGCCAAAAAAGCGAGATAGGCAAGATTTATATTGATTAATGCTATATTGAGCAAGGCAACGCGGCATCGGCGTCTGAAGGTCTGACGAGGGCTGCCTGCAAGGCCGTTGCTGCAGAGGCGTTTTGCGAAAGCATACCTTTCGCCTTGCAAAAGGTATGCTTTCGGCACGTAAAAGGCCGTCTTTTAGCGTGTAAAAGACGGCCTTTTGCAATACGTTGAATGTCAGTATGTTACGAAGGCTTTGCCGACTGGCTTCATGACGGGGCTTAAACCTGACCTGAATGATGCGCCTGAAGCCTTCGGACCAGCTTAATACGTGAGCTGTTATAGCGGCTTTCAGCCGGCTGCGTTGGCTGCGCGGTCGCTCTCGATGAGCTTCAGCAGCTTGTCAACGGCTTCGGCCTCGGGTATGTTCTTCTCCACGCATTCCTTTCTGCGATAGAGCGATATCTTGCCGCGTCCGGCGCCCACATATCCGTAGTCGGCGTCGGCCATCTCGCCCGGGCCGTTCACTATGCAGCCCATTATGCCTATCTTGAGGCCCTTCATGTCCTTGGTGGCCTCCTTTATGCGGGCTATCGTAGAGCGCAGGTCGTAGAGTGTGCGGCCGCATCCGGGACAGCTGATGTATTCGGTCTTCGACGTTCTCAGTCGTGCAGCCTGCAGTATGCCGAACGCCGTGGCGTCTATGTCGGCTGCCGAGAGCGTGCCGTCGTTCATGAGCCACAGTCCGTCGGTCAGTCCGTCGAACATCAGCGCGCCCATGTCGGCTGCCGCCTCAAGCTGGAAGTCGCCCTTCTCGTCCTGCGAATGGCGGTACATCTGGCAGAACACAACGGGATTGGTGAGTCCTGCCGACATCATGTCGTGCAGCAGGGCGCGCTGTTCGCCGAGACGGTTCTGATGGTTGCTGACGCATATCACCACCACTTCGGGGTGCGACTTAAGGCAAGCTGTGTATTCGTCGGTGTCGACGCCAAACTGGAGTACAAGGAATTTCAGCGGCGCGTCTACTGAAGATATCAGCGGCACGGCATTATATGGGAATATGGGATATACGCCGGTCTTGTCTTCGAGGTCAGCATACACGCCGAAGTCTACGATGTAGCGCTGTCCGGCAACGCGCTCTGCGGGCAGAGCCTGACCTGTGTATATATAGTCGGGCGTCATGTCCTTGCCTGCAGCATCGGCCGGAGCGGCGTCGATGCCGAGGCGTGACGATATTACAACGGGCACGTTGTCGCCTCCAATGTTCATCACGGCGCGTGTCTTGCGGCGCTCGGGCGATGTCCAGCAGAAGCCTTCAAAGGCCTTGCCCGGTATGAGCATGTGGCCCTGTTTCTTGCCGACATAGTCTACAAGGTGGCGCGCCACGGGTATCTCAGCCTCCGGCTCCTCGCTCAGCGACACGCGTATGGTGTCGCCAATGCCGTCAGACAGCAGCGCTCCTATGCCCACGGCACTCTTTATGCGGCCGTCTTCGCCCTCGCCTGCCTCGGTTACCCCGAGGTGCAAGGGATACTTCATGCCTTCCTTGTCCATGGCCTCGACGAGCAGGCGCACCGACTGCACCATGACAACCGTGTTGCTGGCCTTTATCGAGATTACCACATCCGTGAAGTTTTCACGCTTGCATATGCGCAGAAACTCCATGCAGCTCTCCACTATTCCGGCAGGTGTGTCACCGTAGCGGCTCATTATGCGGTCAGAGAGCGAGCCGTGGTTTACGCCTATGCGTATGGCCGTGTGGTTCTCGCGGCAGATGTTGAGGAAGGGCACAAACTGCTTCTCTATCTTCTGCAGCTCTGCGGCATATTCCTCGTCGGTATATTCAAGCTTCTTGAACGTACGCGCCGGGTCGACATAGTTGCCCGGGTTTATCCTCACCTTCTCGGCATACAGCGCGGCCACGTCGGCCACGTGAGGATTAAAGTGGACGTCGGCCACGAGCGGAGTGTTATATCCCCTGCTCCTCAGTCCGGCGTTGATGTTCTTCAGGTTTTCGGCCTCGCGCACGCCCTGTGTGGTGAGTCTCACATACTCTCCTCCGGCTTCAATTATACGTATGGCCTGTTCCACGCTTCCCTCGGTGTCGTTGGTCGACGTGGTTGTCATCGACTGTATCCTCACCGGATTGTCTCCTCCCAGCGGAGTTGCGCCCACGTTGACAACCGAACTATCCCTTCGGGTGTAATTAAAGATGTCCATGACTTGTACTTTTTTAGGAGTTAAAGTAGTTAAAGAAGTTATCGCTCACGGCGTGAGCTAAGTAGTTAAAGTCATATGTCATGATGATGTCTTCGTCAACGCCTGTCGTCCTGCACTAAAGCAGGGCCGTTAAAGAGAAACATCTTAACTGTCATATATCTCAGAATGCTGCATAGCAATGTTTGCCTACACAGATTTCCACTAAGCAAAGCACAGAAATGACATGCACTAACTTTGCCTGCCATAACAGACAAGGCATTTGACTTTAACTACTCAGCTCACGCCGTGAGCGATAACTTCTTTAACTACTTTAACTCCTGAATTATAAATCAGTTTGTCTTATACTCATACTTCACCTCGGCGAGGTCTTTGTTGGCCTTTTCGATTTTGGCTCCCAGTCCTGCCTTATAGTCAGCAAGGCGTGCGGCAACCTCATCGTCGGCCAGCGCAATCATCTCTACGGCCAGTATGGCAGCGTTCATTGCGCCGTTTACGCCAACCGTAGCAACAGGTATTCCCGGGGGCATCTGTATGATGCTAAGCATTGCGTCGAGACCGTCGAGCATACCCTTGATGGGCACACCGATAACCGGCAGAGTGGTAGACGCTGCTATCACGCCCGGCAGGGCGGCAGCCATTCCGGCTCCGGCTATTATCACCTTGATGCCGCGCTCCTTGGCTCCTTTGGCAAAAGCCTCAACAGCGTCGGGCGTGCGGTGGGCCGACAGGGCGTTAACCTCAAACGGGATGTGCATCTCGTCGAGAAACTTACATGCCTTCTCCATAACGGGCAGGTCGCTCGTGCTGCCCATGATGATACTTACTAATGGTTTCATATTAAGCTTGTTTTATTTTAAATATACATTATCTGGTCGAAACTTTTACGGCTTGCGGCCACAACACTGAGCGCCGCAGGCACAAAGACGCACTGCTCAGAACAGCAGCACAGACACAAACGAGCATGCCACGCCTGCCAAATAGCCCAGCACCACCTGGCGCAAAGAATGCTGACGCAGAATCATGCGGCTCGTGCCTACCATGCCGGCAAGCAGCAGCACAATGCAGAGCCACCACACCGGATTGAACGAAAATATAACTGAAAAAGCCAGCAACGCACCGGTAACGCCGCCGATGGCTGCCGTATGGGTGGATATCTTGATGAAAAGATTTATGATGGCGCAGGCCACCTGTATCACAAGGGCTGCTATAAGGATGCTCCCCATGAAGTGGGGCACATGGGTGGCAGCCATTATGTAATAGCACAGAAGATAAGAAAAAATGGATATCACATAAGGAATGGCGCGCCTCTCGCGGCTGCCCAGCTCTATGAGCGTCCAGCCCTGATAGCGCCGGTAGAAACGGATAAGGGCCGTAGGAAGAAATACCGTGAACAGATAGAACATCAACAGCAGGAACAGCTTGTAGGTCAGGGGCAACAGGCTGAGGTAACTGAAGATGAAAAGAATCAAAAGGCCTAATATCGGAAGATAGAAAGGCGTAAACAGAACGCTCAGCACCTTGGCCGTGAAAATAATCTCTTTCTCTTTCATTTCTTTCTTAGTCGGGCGACGGGGATGCCCAGCTGCTCGCGATATTTTGCTATCGTGCGGCGTGCCACGGGGTATCCGCTCTCGTTCATCTTATCCTTTATGGCGTCGTCGCTTAGCGGGCGGCGCTTGTCTTCGTTGTCAATTATGTCTTTAAGGGCGGCCTTTATCTTGCGCGTCGACATCTCCTCGCCGCTCTCTGTCTTGACGCTGTCGCTGAAGAAGTGGCGCAGCTTGAACGTGCCCCAGCGTGTCTGGGCATACTTCATGTTGCTTACGCGCGATATGGTGGATATGTCGAGGCCTGTCTTGTCGGCCACATCCTTGAGTATCATGGGCTTCAGGTCGCTCTCGTCGCCGTCCTGAAAGTATGCCTTCTGTATGTCTATTATGGCCTTCATGGTGACATACAGCGTGTGGCGGCGCTGCTTTATGGCGTCGATAAAGCCCTGGGCGCGCTCCACCTTCTCCTTGGCGTAGAGCAGGGCCTCCTTCTCGCTGCGGCTCATCTTGCTCTTGTTCTTCTGGTAACTCTTCACCATGTCGGTGAAGGAGTCTGACACATAGAGGTCGGGCACGTTGCCGCTGTTGATATAGAACGACACTGTGCCGTCGTCGGCCGTGTCTACTATAAAGTCGGGAGTTATCTGCTGGATGTTGCGTCCCTCGGTCTCGCCGAGCGAAGAGCCGGGCTTCGGGTTTAGCTTCAGCAGTTCGTTGTGAACCGTCTTCACGGTGTCGGTGTCGATGCCGAGCTGCGATGCTATCTTGTCCCAGCGCTTGTTCATGAACTCGTCGAAGCATTCTGTTATCACACGCTCCATCATCGAGCGCATCTCCGACTTGTCCCTGCGCCTTATCTGCAGCAGGAGACACTCGCGCAGGTTGCGTGCGCCTATGCCGGCGGGGTCGAACGTCTGCAGCACATGCAGCACATGCTCTATCTCATGCTCGCTTGCATCTATGTTATGGTATATGGCCAGCTCGTCGCTCAGCGTGGCAATGTCCTTGCGCAGAAGTCCGTCGCCGTCGAGCGAACCGATGAGATACTCCATAATCTCGTGCTCGCGGGGCGTAAGCTCCACGTCTACCATCTGCTCCTTGAGCCTGTCGTAGAACGACACCTGGTCGCCGTAGGTTATCTCCTCATAGTCAGCATTCTGGTTGTTGCTTGCCACATACTGCGCGGCCTCAGGCATCTCGTCGTCCATTCCGATGCCCGAAAGGGCCTGGTCGAGCGCCGACTCGCGCTCCTCACGCTCGTTGACGGTGTCAAAGTCGTCGTCTTCGTCTGAACCGGAAACGCTCTCATGCATGTCGTCGGCAGGCTGAACGTCGTCTGGCCCGGCAACTTCAAGGGCGGGATTGTCGTCAATCTCGGCCGCCACGCTGTGCTCCAGTTCTGTCAACGGCATTTCAAGCAGATGCACCACGAGCATCTGCTGCTGAGTGAGGCGCTGTGTCTGAACCTGTTTCTGCGCCTGTGTCTGAATGAGATTTTGTGCCATAACGCTGCAAAATTAATATTTTTCCGTGAAGAAGAGTAATTAATACTGAATATTTTTCCTTACGGCCCCAAAAGGTTCTGCTCACCATAAGCGGTGTGCCGGCTGCGCTTACCACAGCCTGCCGCACGGCCATACGGCGCAGTCTGCCAGGGCCTGTGTAACACGCTGTTATCCAGCCACTTGCAATATGCCGTCTTTTAGGCTGTAAAAGGTGGCATATCAGGAGCTAAAAGGTGGCCTTTTGCAACCTGAAAGGGCACATATTGCATCACCGTCACTAATTCTTATACGTGTCGAGCTTGTCAAGATAGTATTTCTTAAAGTCGCTCCAGCGATAATAAGGCGCACAGTCGGTCTTTACGGGGAGCGTTGCCTCGTTCTCGTTGAGCAGCACCTTTACGAGCACGTCATTGTCGTTGCGGCTGCGGCGATAGAACACCAGCTGTATGTTTGCGCCCATCGGGAACACCTTATAGTTGATCCATCCCTTGCTCTCAAGACTGTCGAGGCTTGATATCTGACTGTCGTATCCGTTGATGCCGAGCAGACATGTCAGCGGCAGCACCATCGTCTCGTGGCCGAAGCGCAGCGTTGCGCCGGGCCTGTCGAGGGCTATGCAGCTATCGGCCTGATGTATTATGTTGCGCAGGAGGTTGCGCTGCGAGAAGGGCTGAGTGGCTCCGTTGAGCGGACATGCGCCGTAGTTGATATACCACCACGTGTTCTCCATCTGCCAGTTGGCGTAGAGCTCGTCGCCGGTGAATATGTCGTAGAGCGTAATCTTGTGGCGGAGCTCCGAGCTCTGCAGGTTTGACGCCAGCGAGAAGAGCTTATAGTTGAGGTCGGAAGCGTCCACTTCATACTTCACATAGTCGCTGTCGTTGAACAGACTTAGCATCAGCCGCTCAGGATTTACGCGGCGGCTGCAATATTCTTTCCACATAACTTCGGCACGGCGGGGCATCTTCTGCGCATAAAGTGCAGGGTCGCTCTGATTCATGTAATACATGTCGTGCATGCTCGCGTCGTGCTTTATCGTCAGTTTGGGGTTCATCAGGAGCAGCTGCTGCATCTCGTTCTCCATCGACAGGATGCAACGTATCACCACGGTGCTCTTTGCATAAGTCCTGACATTGCCCTTGAACACCTCGGGAAAGCGCTCATACATGCGGCGGGCTATCTGCCTGTGCTGCTCGGCTCCAAGTTCGGTGAGCTCTCCCAGGCGGCCTGCTGCCTCGTCGCGGAGCATCGTCACGCGTCTGAGCACATCCTTTCCGAGCGGCGTAAGCTTGCCGAGGCTGTCGGCACGGGAAAGGACACGCACCGGGACATCATAGTCGTCAGGACTTATCAGATAGCGCGAGCCGTGGCGGCCGTAATGACTTATATAGAAAGGGCTGTAACCTTTTGGGGCGGGCGTCAGCTTTTTCTGAGACGGACCGGGATAAGCCAGATAGTTGCTGGCCGAAAGACACACATTGTTTCTTATCTCATCACGGGCTGTCTGTGCTTCAAGCGGAGACTGAAAAAGTAAAAAAGACAGGACTAAAAGCAATAATTTATCCATAAAACAACTGTTTTTTTATTTCTTTACCGCAAAGATACTTAAAAAATGACGTTATTATTCATTATTCCAAAGAAAAATGATAATTTTGCAGCCCGAAATTATCTGAATGAAATGAAAATAGGCGTTGGCCTATAACAAACAACCTCCTGCATATTGACTATTATTTTAACGACACAGAAACTATTTTAGGATATTCTGTGCAAGGATTGTCTGTGCAATAAGATTTAGCATAATAAAATCGCTATCATGACATATCCTGAATTACGGCCGGAATGCCGGCAAGTCTTATAAGATGACATAGCATGTAATAAAAAATAATAATTAATAAAAGAAATGGGAAGAAACAAAAGACAAGACTATGACCACACAGACGAATCGGAGGTATTTAAGAAAAAGAGTCTGATGGCCGCCAAGAACCGCAAGAGAATGTCTAAGATCGTGTTTGCGGTAATGTGCCTGCTTGCAGCGTTCGTCGTTGCAGCATGTATGCTCAGCTATTTTTTCAACTTTGTCTGACCTGCAAGCGCCTTGAGGCAACGCTTCTGCTGCCGCCGGGGCCGTGTCTTGAAACAAGAAAAGCGCGGAAAGCCTTAACAGATGCTTTCCGCGCTTTTTATATCCGACTGTGAATTAATCGTCTTCTTCTACTGAGAATTCGTCCTTACCAACTCCGCAGAGAGGGCAAACCCAATCTTCTGGAAGGTCCTCAAATGCTGTTCCGGGCTGTATGCCGTTATCAGGATCGCCTACTTCGGGGTCATATACATAACCGCAAGTGTCACAAATGTACTTTTTCATAATGCTTACTTTTTAATTAATAAATTAGATATTAACTGATAGTTTATTTTCTGCCGCACATCACGAACTCAGCCCTTGCAGCTATCTGTTCGGGCGAAATGTTCTTGAGGCACGAGTAGTCGCCTCTGATGCAGGGCTTGTTTCCGAATATGCTGCATGGCCGGCAGGGCAGATCTATCTGCACCGCGTTCTCCATGCTCTGTCCCCAGCCCATGAATCCGGCAAAGGGATGCGTTGCGCCCCATACGCTGACCACCGGCGTGGCTGTAAGCGATGCCATGTGCATGTTGGCGCTGTCCATTGAAATCATGAGGTCGAGATGGCTCATCAGAACAAGTTCGAGACTTATGCCGTCGAGCTTTTCGGCCACGCTTTCACACTGTTTGTATTTTGAGCACCACTCACCGAAGTATTCGGTCTCGCGCTGTCCCTTGCCAAAGAGGAATATGCGGCAGTCGGGATGGCGCTCGGTCAGGAGCCTTATGACCTGCTCCATGAGCCGCGGAGGATACACTTTGCCCTCGTGGGCGGCAAACGGGGCTATGCCAATCCACTTCTCCGTGAACTCGCCGCTGCGCCTGATGCTCTCCGGCAGCAGGCCGATGTCGCCTCCGCCTTCGGGGAATATCGACTTGAAGTCGAGCTTTATGGGGTAGCCCAGGCGTGCAAGCACATCGGCATAGTTGCTGAACGGCGACGGCTGCTGCACGAGTTTCTTGTCCGACATGGCCACGAGCTGCCTGCGGCCGCTGCGGTGCTTGTCGATATGAGCCACCTTATAGCGGTCTATGTTGAAGCGCATGCGCAGATAGTCGGAGCGCAGCACGCTGTGAAAGTCGGCTATGGCGGTGAAGTTCTTTGCCGTGAGTCGGCGGTAGAGAGCGTTGAGCCCTTTCACTCCGTCATACTCATCCTTGATGTCAGCCTCCATGAAGCTCACGTTGGACGGCATGCGCTCGAAGAACGGGCGCGCAAAGGGCTTGCTCAACATGGTGATCCTCACGTCGGGATACTGCCTTGCGAGCGAATAGACCACGGGCACGGTCATGGCCACGTCTCCCATGGCCGAGAATCTCATTATGAGTATGTGCTCTGTCCTCATTTATTATTTTTGGCGTATAACACCGGGTTTGTGGCCGGGTCGTTATACATTTTCATCTGCTTGTAAACCTTCATGTACTTTCTGCCGGCCTCGATGTCGTCGAGCAGCTGGTCGATGGCTGTCCCGAGGTCAACCTGCTGCTGCATCAGCACATCCAGCTTGGCCCTGCACCTTTCGCGGTGTTCAGGGTCGGCGTCGGCGCGCTCTGTCTGCTCCTTCATGTGGTATATCTTCAGCGCGAGTATCGACAGGCGGTCGATGGCCCATGCGGGGCTCTCGGTGTTTATGCGTGCGTCAGGCATTACCTTCACGTCCTTATACTTGTCCCTGAGCCAGCTGTCAATCTGCTCCACGAGGTCTGTGCGGTCCTGGTTGCTGCGGTCTATGCGGCGCTTCAGCAGCAGAGCCTCTGCCGGGTCAATCTGCGGGTCGCGTATGATATCCTCAAGGTGCCACTGCACGGTGTCTATCCAGCACTTCATATACAGGCTGTTCTCTATCGTGCCCTCTCCGTAGGGGTTGTTCACCTTGGTGTCAACGTCGTCGGCCTGGTGATAGTCGTTTATCGCCCGGCTGAAAATCTCGTTACAAAGTTCGGTAAATGCCATTTGCTCTTGTTTTAGTTAATACTTCTGCTGACGTGCCGCAGGCATAGCCGGCATGTCCGGCCGGAGCGCTGACGGCGCTATTATATTAAATGCAAAGCTAATAAATTATTTTTAATCAGCCAACAAAACAGAATATTTTTCGTAACTTTGGACTTGTATTTGAACGCCGGCGGCTGCACGACGCTATGGCTGCGTGCACCGCGGAGCATAAATCATTGTTATTATGAAAATTGTGATTGACGACAAGATTCCCTACATACGCGACGCCATAAGCCGCATAACAGGCGACGCCGTGTATCTGAAGGGGAGCGAGATAGGACCCGGCGACGTGCGCGACGCCGACGCCCTGATTGTCAGGACGCGCACCCGATGCGACGAGCGCGTAAGGTTCGTGGCAACGGCCACCATAGGCTTCGACCACATCGACGCAGCCTACTTGGAGCGCGCCGGGATAGAATGGATGAGCTGTCCGGGATGCAACTCTGCCTCAGTGGCCCAGTATCTGCGCTCGGTGCTGATACTGCTCAAAAGAGATAAGGGCATGCGCCCCGAAAGCTCAACAATAGGCATCGTGGGCTGCGGACACGTAGGGTCGAAGGTGGCGCAAG
>OCPP01000345.1_pt1 | contig 35934 bp, 29 predicted proteins | sample 1538211 | NCBI WGS metagenome assembly OCPP01 (sample SAMEA2580193, study PRJEB22360) | human gut metagenome | biome: human gut; feature: human-associated habitat; material: faeces | place: Denmark | collected 2008/2010
CCTCTACCAAATTCAATACCTTTTACTGCTGGTATAGAAAACATTAAATGAGCTAAAGTAGATTCCACTGAATCAAAAAACGGATTACCTATTCCAGGCTCTATACCAACAACTGCACATTCCACAGTACCACCAATTGAATCTAATTCTTCCTTAGCTAGTAGTATTTCTTTTCTCATAGCTTCTTCTTTTGATTCGTCTATTAATGGTAACTCTTTTGACATATATGAATTAATAAACTCTTCCGTAATTTCTTCATCTAAAAAACTTTTATCTTCAATGGTACCAATAGATTTTATATGAGATACTATCTTAATTCCCTTTGCTTCTAATATCTGCTTGCAGATTGCTCCTGCAAAAACAAGAGGTGCTGTTATTCTACCTGAAAAATGACCTCCACCTCTATAATCATTAAAACCATTATATCTAATCTTCCCTGTATAATCAGCGTGGCCAGGTCTCATTATATCCTTAAGCTTTCCATAATCCTTAGACTTAGTATTATTATTTCTTATGATGGCACAAAGAGGAGTCCCTGTAGTCTTTCCTTCAAAAAATCCACTTAATATCTCAGGCTCATCATCTTCTTTTCTTGGTGTTGATAAGTTATTTCTACCTGGTGCTCTCCTTTTCATTTCAGCTGATACTTTATCTAAATCTATCTCAAAACCTGGTTCAAGTCCATCTATATTAATCCCTATGGCATTTCCATGTGATTCTCCAAATATGGATATTTTAATTTTATTCCCCCACATTCCACTCACTTGCTATACCTCCTAATCTTCTGTAATCATTAAAAAATGATGGATATGATTTACTGATACATTCATAATCCTTTAATATTATAGGCTCTTTACATCTTGTTGCTGCAATGGCTAAAGTCATTGCTATTCTGTGGTCTTTCCAGCTCCACACTTCTACTCCACCCTTTAAACTTTCTACACCTTCAATAATAAGTCCATCTTCCTTTTCTTCTATTTTAGCACCTAGCTTAGTAAGTTCTGATGCTACAGCCTTTAATCTATCACATTCCTTAATTCTAAGTCTGCCAGCCTTTATAATCTTAGTGGTACCTTTAGCTAAAGCTGCTGCCACTGATAATACAGGAATAATATCTGGACACTGTGAGCCATCTATTATGGTAGCTTTTAAATCATTATTTTCTGCTGGAATAATTTCATTTTTACTTTTATTCCATTTCACAGTCATCCCCATTCTTGATAAAATGTCAATGGCTTCCTTATCACCTTGTGCTGAGTTTGCCAGTACATCATCTATTTCTACTTTATTACCTATGGCATTTGCTGTTAAGAAAAATGCTGCTTGTGAATAATCACCTTCTACCTTGTAATTTCTAGCTTTATATTCCTGATTACCTTTAATAATAAATTCCTTATAATCATTATTTATTATTTCTATACCAAAATCCCTTAATGCAGATAATGTTAAATCAATATAACCCTTTGATTCCATTTCTGTTGTTATTACTATTTTTGAATCTCTATTAATTAAAGGTAACGTAAATAATAATCCTGTTATAAATTGCGAACTTATATTTCCAGCTAAATAATATTCCCCACCTTTTAAAGTGCCTTCTATTTGAAGGTTTAAAACACCTTCTTCAAAAGAATATTCTATATTATCTTGTTCAAATATTTCATAAAATGTATTTAATGGTCTTTTGCCTAAATTTCCTCTCCCTATAAACTTCTTCTTTCCTGGAATCAATAAAGAAATTGGTACTAAAAACCTTAAAGTTGAACCTGATTCATTACAATCAATAATCTTTAACTCTTTATTAACTTCATTATGATTTATACCATGAACCTCTATATAATTATTATTCTGATAAATCTTAGCTCCCAATGCTTTCATTGCTTCCATAGTAGCAATAATATCATCTGAAAAATCAATATTTTCTATTTTAGATATTCCTTTTGAAAGACTTGCACAGATAATTGCCCTATGAGCCATGCTTTTTGAAGGAGGAACTTTTACATTCCCCATCAGTGTCATATTTCCTAATTTTAAATCAGCCAACTAAAATTCCTCCCTTAAATTACTTTCTTATTAAATAAAGTATGCTTTGTTGCTTTTCACAATTTCTGCATTTCCTATTTCTTTAAGTAAAATTAAATTAAGGTCATTACCTAAGTTCTTCTTATCAAGTTCAATACCGTGAATAACATCTTCCATCTTAACATCCATTTCATAAGGAAGATTATTTTTTATAAGTATTTCTTTAATTTGCTCTGATGAACCTTTTTTTGTAAAACCTTTTTCCTCACTTATTTTTGTTATTTCATACATTCCTATAGCTACAGCTACTCCATGGGTATATTTTGAATAGTTATAATATTGTTCTATGGCATGACCTAGTGTATGGCCAAAATTTAACAACATTCTTTCACCCTTATCTTTTTCATCTCTTTCCACAGTAAGCTTTTTAATGTTACAGCAAGTATAAATTATCTCTTCAATATTATCCATAAGCTTTTCCTTGCTATCTAAGCTATTTAAGAAATCAAAAAATTTCTTATCTTTGATACATCCATATTTAATTACTTCAGCCATTCCATCAACAAAAAATTCATCACTTAAAGTATTCAAAACTTCTGGATCTATAAATACCGCCACTGGATGATAAAAACTACCTACAAGATTTTTACCTCTAGCTAAGTCAACAGCTACTTTTCCACCAACACTACTATCTACTTGTGCTAAAAGAGAAGTAGGTACTTGAATAAATTTAATTCCCCTTAAGTAAGTTGATGCTGCAAATCCTCCAATATCACCGATTACTCCACCACCTAAAGTAATGATTATATCACTTCTTGTTAATTTAAAATCTAACATCTCATCATATATTTGAGGCAATGTAGCAAATGACTTGCTATGTTCTCCAGCTTCAAGTACCATCAGTTTCACATCATATCCTTCAGCTTTCAAGTTATCTACTAATTTACTTCCATAATAGATATTTACATTATCATCTGTTAAGATAAAGATTTTCTTTCCTTTATATATTTCTTTTATTTTATATTGAATGCTATTAATTAATCCCTTTTCAATGATGATAGGGTAACTTTTTTCTGCCAAATCAATTTTTAATTCCAATAAAATCGCCACCTCAATAAAAATTAAAATGAAGAATTAAAAATGAATATATTATCTATCCATTCTTAATTTTTCATTTCTCATACATCTAGGTATAACCTATGAATATTAATACACTTTTATATTATCATAAATAGCAAAATACATAAAATAAAGTAATATTCTGAGCATTACCTATATTTCTCTACCTACAGCACTTGCTATTATGCTTAAATCCTTCATAAGATTATTAAATAACTCTGGCTTTATAGACTGTTGCCCATCACATAATGCATTTTGAGGATCATTATGAACTTCTAATATAAGACCATCAGCTCCTACAGCAACTGCTGCTTTTGCAAGAGGTTCAACCATCCACCACTTTCCTGTGGCATGACTTGGATCTATAATTACTGGTAAATGGCTTAATTTCTTAATTGCTGGTACTGCACTTAAGTCTAAAGTATTTCTTGTATATGTTTCAAAAGTCCTTACTCCTCTTTCACAAAGAATTACATTTTCATTACCACCAGCCATTACATACTCAGCACTCATTAATAGTTCCTCTATTGTAGCACTCATACCTCTTTTTAATAAAATTGGTTTTCTTGTTTTACCTAACTCTTTTAGCAAATCAAAGTTTTGCATATTTCTTGCACCTACTTGAATTACATCTACATCTTCCACAAATTTTTCTATATCATATGGTGACATTAATTCTGTAACTATTGGTAAACCTGTTTTAGCTCTAGCTAATTTTAATAATTCTAAGCCTTCATACGCTAATCCTTGGAAGCTATATGGTGAAGTTCTTGGCTTAAATGCTCCGCCTCTTAAAAAGTTTGCCCCTGACTTTTTAACTTCTTCCGCTATTAAAGTAATTTGCTTTTCATTTTCTACTGAACATGGTCCAGCCATAATTGCTAACTTTTTTCCTCCAATTTTTTCACCATTAACATCTATTACTGTTGGCTCTGGATGAAACATTCTATTAGCTTTTTTAAATGGTTCCTGAACATGCATTACTCTTTCAACATTAGGATTTGCTTCTATATATGTTGGATCAATCTTTGTTGTATCTCCCACTAACCCTAAAATGCTTAATTCTGTTCCTATGACAGGATTAACATTTACACCAAGCTTTTCAATTTCCTCCGTTAATTTTTTAATTTCCTCATTATTTGTTTTTGCTTTTAAAATTACTATCATAAATTTGCCCCCTATTATTTATTATATAAAAAAAGGAACTCAAATGAGTTCCTTAACTTTATCATTATAATTTTGCAATTAACCTTAAATTATAAGAATATATATGGTATTACTCATTTATTAAAGTCTTATATATTTTTGTAAACTAAATAGCTAGCGCTAAAATAAAAGCCCCAGATAAAAAAGTAATAAAAGCTATATAATTTTGCCATATAATCCTTTAATAATTTCATATAAATTCTCCCGTTTTAATATTTTTTCTTTCTCTTTTTATCTATTTTACCATTTTTATACATATTGTCAATATTTTTCAAATTATAAAATAGGTGCCACTAACCTAATTAAAGATTCTTTTATTCTTAATGTCCTACTTCTTTTTTCATAAGATTCTTTTGTTACAAAAGTAGAAAATTTTTGATCATTTAAAAATATTTTTGCTTGTTGCTTGGCTACTGCTCCATCATAAATAAAAGCATTGACTTCAAAATTCAACCTAAAACTTCTATTATCCATATTAGCTGTTCCTATACTACTTACAATATCATCAGATACTATTGTTTTAGCATGAATAAAGCCATTGTTATATCTATATATCTTTACGCCATAATCTATTAAATTAGCTATATTAGCACTTAATACCCATTCCATAAAGAAATGATCTGGTGCTCCAGGCACTATTATTCTCACATCAACACCTGATAAAGCTGATATCCTTAACGCTTCCAGCATTGGTTCATCTGGAACTAAATATGGTGTTTGAATATATACATATTTTCTGGCATTATTTATTATTTTCATATAAGCAATTTTTATATATTCATCCATATGATCCGGTCCTGAAGATACTATCTGCATACCTACATCGCCATATTCCTTAGGCTTAGGAAAATATTTTATTATATTATCTAAATTTTCATCAGAAGCATAATCCCAATCTAAAATAAACCTTTTATTTAGCTCATTGACAGCTTGCCCTTTCACTTTTAAGTGAGTATCTCTCCAAAACTTAAATTGATGTCCTCTATTAACATATTCATTTCCTACATTAAAACCACCTACATATCCTATCTCACCATCAATAACTACAATCTTTCTATGATTTCTATAGTTAATTCTTGTGTTTATCCTAGGAAATGCTCCTGGGAAAAAAATACTAAACTTTATCCCTAAACTTTTAATATATCTTATTTCTTTTTGTTTTAAACTCTTAGATCCCATTCCATCTACTAAAAGCCTAACTTCAAGACCTTCATCTACTTTTTCTTTTAATTCATTTATAATAGCCTTTCCCAAGTCATCAAATCTAAAAATGTAGTATTCAATATGTATAAATTTTTTGGCGGCCCTAATATCCTTAATTAAATCTTGAAATTTCTTTTCTCCACTTATATATGTTTTTACTTCATTTCCTGTAGTGTAAATAGACCCACAATGATTATAATTCATTAAAATTAAATCACTATATTCATCCTGTAACTCTTTCTTTATTCCACGAATCTCCTGCATTTCTTCTAATCCCGCAGCTCTAGTTTTATCAATTATTTTCTTTTCTCTAAATATTTTCTGTCTGCTTAAATTCTGTCCTAAAAGTAAATAAATAATAAAACCTATTCCAGGAATAAGCATTAAAATAAGTAACCAAGCCCATGTTGTAGTAGGATCTTTTCTCTCAATAAAAATTAAAGAAAATACAGATATCATATTAGCTAACATGAGTAATATTACTATGGCAATATAAAATCTCACTATTATTCCCCCTTAACCTCTGGTTTTATATTTGTTTATAACATTTTTATTATACACCCTAATTAATGTATATTATACCAGTTTAAAGCCTATACAATGGAACTTTATAATAATTATTATGAACTTAGATAATGATGAGTTATGAATGATGAATTGTGGAATAAATTCCTAAACGGAATTTTAAAAAAATATATTTTTCAGAAACTCTTCGAGTTTCATCATTAATTCATAATTCTTAATTCATAATTCATCATTGTAAAATAAAAAAAAGCTGACATATAGTCAGCTTAATTTTTATTTGAAGTATCTGTTTAATAATCCTTGGAATGCTTTTCCGTGTCTAGCTTCGTCTCTAGCCATTTCGTGAACTGTATCGTGGATTGCATCTAAGTTAGCAGCTTTAGCTCTCTTAGCTAAATCAAACTTACCTTCAGTTGCTCCATTTTCAGCTTCAATTCTCATTTCTAAGTTCTTCTTAGTTGAGTTAGTAACAACTTCTCCTAATAATTCAGCGAATTTAGCAGCATGTTCTGCTTCTTCGTAAGCAGCTTTTTCCCAGTATAATCCTATTTCTGGGTATCCTTCTCTATGAGCAACTCTTGCCATAGCTAAGTACATACCAACTTCACAACATTCTCCTTCGAAGTTTGCTCTTAAGTCAGCCATTATATCTTCTGAAGCTCCTTGTGCAGCTCCTACTTCGTGTTCTGCAGCCCAGCTCATTTCTCCTGTTTGTTCTTTGAACTTATCAGCTCCTACATGGCAAACTGGACATTCTGCTGGTGCAGCTTCTCCTTCATGAATATATCCACATACTATACATACAAATTTCTTCATAATCTTATTCCTCCTAAAATACTTTATATATTAAATCTATATATCTAATTTTATAATCAATCATTTGTTTTTTGTAAGTCACCTTACATCTATTATTATATAATAATTATTATTAATTACAACCCCTTTTTGAAAATTTTTTTAAATTTTTTTCTAATTGATAATACCTTTCAACTAGCACAGTTAAAAGCTTTATAACTCCTACAGATGATACTAATTCTCAATAAAAAAATATCTATGCTTCTTAAAATTTTTATTATCTTATTTATGGATTCATAACTCTTAATACTAAATAAATTTCTTTCTAATGAATTAAAGCACCAAATATCAAATACTATTTGGTGCTTTTTATTAATTATTTTCTTGGTACAAATCCATTTTTATAATGGATTTAAACAAGTCTCCATCAATTTCTATATTTAGTTCTCCTCCATGAAGCTCAACTATGCTTTTTGCAATGGCAAGACCAAGGCCTGATCCTTCTGTAGTCCTTGCTTCATCTCCTCGTTTAAATCTATTGGTTATTTCTCCTGCATCAAAGTTCAGTTCATAAGATGATATATTCTTCATTATAATGATAGCATTCTTTTCATCTTTAATAATATCAATATATACCCTTGTCCCTCTTAAGGAGTATTTGGTTATGTTAGAAATTAAATTTTCAAAAACTCTAAATAATCTTCTTCCATCTCCATTTACATATACCTTTTCATCTGGGAAACTAGTTCTAATTTCCAATAAACTCTCGGCAAGTTTTTCATCAAACTCACCTAAAGTTTGTCTTAGAAGCTGCACTATATCTATTTTTGCTAAATGAAGTTCCATTTCACCACTTGCAGCCTTAGATGCTTCAAATAAATCTTCTATTAGTGCTTTTAACCTTTGAGATTTACTATCTAAAACAGCGATATAGTCCCTTGCACTTTCAGGTTCTACCTGCTCCCTCTTCAATAAATCAATATAGTTTATAATTGATGTCAAAGGTGTCTTTAAATCATGAGAAACATTAGTTATAAGCTCACTTTTCATCTTTTCACTCTTCATTTCATTTTTTAAAGACTTTCTTAATCCCTCTTTAATATTATTAATATCATGTGCCAAGCTAGATAAATATCCTCTTCCTCTTTCTTCAATTTTATAAGTTAATTCACCACTGGCTGCATCTTTTGCTCCAAGCATTATTTTATCTAAATATACTAAACTTTTTATCAATTTAATAAGCAGAGCAAAACTTATTAAAACACCAATTATAAAACATGGCCATAATAACTTTTCACCATTAAATATCCCCACCAACAACAATATAACTGATACTGCAATATACATAATTCCAATTATAAATATATTCTTTATAAATGATCCTCTTTTAATTATATCTTTTGTTGTATAATATATTGTTTTTGTAATAGTATTCTCGAAGATTGTTCCATCAGAATAACTTACTATTAAAGTCTTACCTGTCACATATATTAAAATTAAAATAAGAGATAAGGTAACTATATTTCTATAAGTAAAACTAATTAAATACTTTCCTTCACCAAATATTTTATTATAATAACTATTAAAGATTAGCTTATATACTATGTATGATAATAACAAGCCTCCTAACTTATATTCAATGGGATATTTCTTCAGTTTTTCTATTAATATATCTACTTCATGCATCCTGCTATTTTCTTTATTTTTTAGATATAACAACACTACTAGTATAGCTGTAGATATCAAGCATATCATTGCCTTAATACCTATAATATGCCTTATCTCTTCAATAGATTTATACGCATTATATATAGAATCTCCTTTTTGTAGAACTTTTGGTATCCATACATATAGCTCTATACTATAATTATTTAAATAATAATACTTGGATGATTGATTTTGTATATATGATGATACATAATTTCCACTGGTATAATAACCTGAAGAATTTCTTTTTATTCTATTTACTATATTTGAATTAGTAGATTTTTCACCTGATATATAGACATTTTCTGTAACACCATCATTAGTGGTAATCTTTCTTACAGAATAATACCTTGTGTCCTTTATCAAATCTTCATCAACTTGTTTTTCAGTAATCCAGCTATTGGTTAATGTATCAAAAGCTGCAAAATCTATATTATTATAAGCACTTAACTGAACTTTCAGGTTTTCATATGCCGTCTTTTTACTTTCTAAGATTTCCTTAAGCAAGCTTTCTTCATCATAAGCATATTTTTCTTCTATCTTCTTTCTTTCTTCATTTAATATAGCCTGTTGCTCATCATAACTATAATCATGAAATCCTTGTGAACTTTCTCTTATACTTTTGATATTTTGATATTGACTTTCAATCTTCTCCTCTATTTTTTGTTTATAACTATCAATTTCATATTGGTTTATATTATTTATATCATTAACATATTCATCATTTTTATAATAAATAGCATAGTCCAGTGCCATTCCTATATAATCATCTATTTCCTGTGCCAAATATGAATCAACATAAATCCTCTCAGGTAGTGTTAAGTCATAATTATTTATCACTTCAGCTCCTGATAAGATAGACATTGATAAAAAGATGAATATAAGCATATATAAGAAATAATTAGCAAATTTCTTATTCATACTTTTCAATTTTATAACCAATTCCCCACACCACCTTTAAATATTTTGGTTCCTTAGGATTGATTTCTATCTTTTCTCTAATCCTTCGTATATGTACTGCTACTGTATTTTCAGCATTATAGCTTGGTTCCTTCCATACATTCTCATATATTTCATCAATAGAAAATACTCTTCCTTTATTCTTTAATAGTAGTTCTAATATACCAAATTCTGTTGCTGTAACCCTTATAGGCTCACCTTCAACAAATACTTCCTTGCTTTCAAGATTAATTTCCAATCCACTGGACTTTATTATCTTTTCACTTTCTTTAGAATCATTAGCATAATTCCCTAAAGTCATATATCTTCTCAATTGTGATTTTACTCTAGCAATTAACTCTAAAGGGTTAAAAGGCTTAGTAATATAATCATCAGCTCCCATATTTAAACCTAGAACCTTATCTGTATCCTCTGATTTTGCTGATATTAATATTATAGGGATATTCTTTTCTTCCCTGATCTTCATAGTAGTTCGTAGTCCATCCATCTTAGGCATCATAATATCCATCAATATTAAATGTATTTCCTTTTCCATCAATGCCTGAATGGCTTGTATGCCATCATATGCTTTAATAACCCCAATCCCTTCGTTCTTTAAGTATATTTCAATTGCATCAACTATTTCTTTATCATCATCTACTACCAAAACAGTATTCATATAACTTTCAACTCCTCTCCATAATATTATAGCTTATAAAATTAATATACAGTATAAATCTTACGAAACCAAAGTGCTATTTCTTAAAAAAATATTAATATCCATTGGCAACAGTAAATCCATTAACCTTTTCCATATCTTCATTATAATCAAAATAAAAGGCACCCCTAAGAGCACCTCTTATTCATAATTTATTTTTTCAACTCCAATTACCATTATCATAAATTCTTATTTCTCCATATTTTATGGTAAATCCTTCTTCATTTTCTGCTGGAATTTGTTTATCACCATCATTAAATAATACTTTGGCATTTTCAAATTCATTAGGCAATACATACATATATAGATCTTCACTTACATATTTCATTTCCTCTCCTGGCCATTGTGATTTTACTTTTAATTCATTTCCACTATCATCATAAATATAAATTCTTGCCTTATTCCAATTTGATGGTTTCTTAAAATATATAATAGATGTATTTTCAGGCTTTTCAGTTATTTCAAACTCCATCTGCTTACTTATTTCATTACCTTCCTCATCTTTTACAGATACTAAAAGCATATACCTTCCAGGACTTTCTGCTATCCAATTTATTTGAGAAACTGTTGAATAATCATTTAATACCTTAATATTACTTATTCCATTAGATATGGAAAATTTATATTCTAGTTGCCCTTCTCCACCAGTTGCTTTTGCTGATAATATAATTTCTTTTCCTAAGCTTTGAGGACTTTCAACATTTGAGCTAAAATCTTTTACTTCAAGTTTACTTCCTTTATATTCTCCAAATGTCCCATTATCATAGATCATTTTTTCTCCTTTTATTACCTCTAATCCTTCTTTATTTGCTTCTGGAATCTGACTGTTATCGTCATTAAAAATAACTTTAGCTTTGTCATAGTTTTCTGGTAAAGTATAGCTATATATATCATCACCTTCATAAGTCATTTGAATACCTGGCCATGCTGCTAATTCTTTTAAGCCTTCTGATGAATTATCATATACATAAATTTTTGGATTATTCCAATCTCTAGGTTTTTTAAAGTAAACCTTTGCTGTGTCCTTTAACTTATTTTTATATAATACTGCTATATTTCCACTTTTAACATTTCCAGATAACTTACCATTGGAAGATGTAAAAATACTACCTGAAACTTGATCAGTATACACTCCTTCTGCTAAGTTTGTATCTGTATCAATATTTTTTTCTTGTCCTAAATTAATTATTACTACACCTTTATTTCCTCTTTCTATAATCAAACAATTATTTCCCTGGTAATTCTTTAAATATTCACTTTCTCCTACCATGGCATTTCTAAATTTATTTACTGCAACCACTTCTTTATCTTTAAATAAATCACTACCTTTATCACCTATCTGTGTTTCTTCCGTAAACATTATGCCATTTCCCCCACCTACAGGTCTGCTAAAAAATAATGGTGTTTCATTACTTCTGGCAGCTATTACTGCCCAACACATCTTTAGTTGCCAATCATTCATCCAAGAAGAATAACCACTTGTAGACGTATCACTGGTAAAATTATCATGTGACTCTACCCATGTTACTAATGAGTTAGAAGCTACATTAATATTGTAATTTTGTATATTTTCTGCATTAAAATTATTATTAGCAATAGCATCTCTTATTTTATAACCGTAATTAGATGCTGTTACAGGCATTAATGCTCCATAAGCTGAATCTCTAGATATCTTATCTTGTAGTATTTCTCCATATTGAAACTCTGTTTCATTATTTAAAATAGTTGGCCAAAAATCACTGCTATATCCATTGTCATCTGGTAATTCTATATGTTTAGCTGCATCATATCTAAACCCATCTGCTCCACAGCTTATACAATCAGCTAAATAATCCTTAAGCTTATTTTGCACTTCTTTACTTTGAGTATTTAAATCCCATAAAGACAACAGAGCATTTTGTGTTACATCATATCTATTATTCCAATCACTTATTTCAGTGTTTCCATGAAATAGACTTTCATCTTGCCATGCAGTATCTATTTCATCCCATTTTGATGTCATATGATTTATAACTACATCAACAATTACCTTTACACCATACTTATGAGCTTCATTACACATTTCAATAAATTCATCTCTTGTGCCAAGCTGATAATTACCTATCTTGTAATTAATCGGCTGATATTGATACCACCATTGATCTGTAAATCTCAAATCCCCATTATTTCCCACAAGACACTGATTAATTGGTGATGTCTGCACTGCTACATAACCTGCATCTGCTATATCCTTAATGTTTTCTTTTATAGTTTTGAATGACCAACACCAAGCATGAAGTATTGCACCATCTTTAATATGCTCTGGTAAATCATCAGAAACAGTAATAGTATCATTATTAGACTCTGCTCTTACAACAAATCCATCTTTTAAATTAACAAACAGCAATGTTAACAATAGAGTAAAAATGGTTACTGTACAAACAACCTTCTTTTTCTTAAAAAAGCTATATTCCATCATCACCACCCCTTTATACTTTAATGATACTACCTACAAACACCTGTTTCAAATATTTTCCACTTACATAAGTTTCAATATTTCGTCAGATAATAAACTTAGTTAATGATGAACTTAGTTAATGATGAGTGATGAATGATGAATGATGAATTGTGGAATAAACTCACAGAGTTTAGAAAAATATAAATTTCAGAAATTCTGTAAGAATTTTATCATTAATTCATAATTCTGAATTAAGAAAAAACACATAGCCACAACACTATGTGTTTTTATATATTATATAGTTAAAAGAAGTCCTGCAATTGTGGCACTTAATAGGTTTGCTAATGTTCCACCTAAAACAGCTTTCCATCCTAGTCTTGCTATATCATGCTTTCTATTTGGCGCCATACCACCAATTCCACCTATTAGTATAGCTATAGAAGAAATATTGGCAAATCCACATAATGCAAATGTTACTATTGCTGTAGTTTTTGCAGATAATTCTGGTAATAATGGAGACATACTTGTAAAAGCAACAAATTCATTTAATATAATCTTTTGACCTATTAAAGAACCTGCTAGTACAGATTCACCCCATGGTACACCAATTATAGCTGCTACTGGTGCAAAAATATATCCTAATATTGTTTGTAAGCTTAAATTCGAAAAACCAAACCAGCCCCCAATCCAGCCAATTAATCCATTAACAAGTGCTATTAAAGCAACAAAAGCTAATATAATTGCTGCTATATTTAAAACTAACCCTAATCCATCAATGGCTCCCTTTGAAGCTGCATCTACTACATTAGCTGAATCATCTTTTACCATTTTAACTTCATTTTGAATTTTATCAAATTCAGTTTCTGGATAAAGCATTTTTGATATTATAAGTCCTGCTGGAGCCGCCATAAATGATGCTGAAATTAAATATTCTATTGGAATTCCAAGTAATGAATATCCAACTAAAATTGATCCTGATACTGAAGCTAAACCTCCAACCATAACTGTAAATAACTCTGATTCAGTTAATTTAGCTACATATGGCTTAATTAAAAGCGGTGCTTCTGTTTGACCTAAAAATATATTAGCTGATGCTGATATAGTTTCTAATTGTGAAGTTCCTAAAAGTTTAGATAATGCTCCACCGATAACTCTTATTATAAATTGCATTATTCCTAAGTAGTAAAGAATAGAAACTACTGCTGATATAAATATAATTACACATAATACATTTACTACAAATATGCTTCCATCATTAGTTAGTGAACCAAATACAAAGCCTATACCTTCATTGGCATAGCTTATTACTCCTTGAACCCCTAATGCAACTTTACTTAAAACATATCTTCCTACACTCCATTTTAAGACTATTAATGCAAATCCAAATTGAATTAAAAATCCAATTATTATGGTTCTCCATTTTATGTGCTTCTTATTATTAGATAATAAGTATGAAACTGCAAATATAAATAAAATACCTATAATGCTATTTAAAATTGCCATAAAACTCTCCTTTTCTTTCATCTTTTAGTTTATTCTTGTCTCTCTACTTTAGTATTTGCAAGAATTTTTCACTTATACGCAAACATTATTTTCGTTAAATTCAAACTCTTATAAAATGGCTTTATCACTATTATTGACTAAAATTATTAATTAATATATAATAAAAAAATAAATAAAATAGTATAAAGTGTTGAAAAGAAGTAGTACTATAACTTTGTAATCTTAAGAGAGCTGTTGGAAGGTGTAAAACAGTGTTTACATTATAGGAACTTGTCTTGGAGCTTACTTGTGATAAACAAGTACGGGGTTCCCGTTAAAGATTTCGAGTGAGAACTATTTTAAGTAAGAGTGAAAAGTTAAGAATTTTTTAATCATTAACTATTAATTACTAGCTAGTTCTAATAAGAGTGGTACCACGAAGCAACAGCTTTCGTCTCTTAATATATAGAGACGGAAGCTTTTTTAAATTTAAAATGAAAAATGTAAATTATATAAATGCTCAATTGTTATAATTAGCAAATTAATTTTTAATTTTTCATTTCTTTAATAAGGAGGATTTTAAAATGAGTAACTATGGAACTGCCATTGATAAGAAGTGGCAAAAGAAATGGGAAGAAACTGAACTTTATAAGTTTGACCCAAATAATGAAGGAGAAAAACTATATGTTTTAGAAATGTTCTCTTACCCATCAGGAAGTCAATTACATGCAGGTCACTGGTTTAACTACGGTCCAGTTGATTCATGGGCAAGATTAAAGAAAATGCAAGGATACAATGTATTCCAACCAATGGGATTTGATGCCTTCGGTTTACCAGCTGAAAACTTTGCTATTAAAACTGGAATTCATCCATGGGATTCTACTGAAAAGAATATTAAAACTATGGAAGAACAATTAAAAGCTATGGGAGCTATGTTTAACTGGGAAAATGAAGTTATAACTTGTACTCCTGAATACTACAAATGGACTCAATGGATATTCTTAAAATTATATGAAAAAGGATTAGCTTACAGAAAGAAAGCTCCTGTAAACTGGTGTCCATCATGTAACACAGTTTTAGCTAACGAACAAGTTCATGAAGGATGTTGTGAAAGATGTTCAACTGAAGTAACTAAGAAAGACTTAACTCAATGGTTCTTCAAAATAACTGAATATGCTGATGAGTTACTAGAAAAGTTAGATACTTTAGACTGGCCAGAAAAAACTGTTGCTATGCAAAAACACTGGATAGGTAAATCTACAGGTGCACAAGTTACATTTAAAGTAAAGGATTCAGATATGAGCTTTGATGTATTTACAACAAGAGTTGATACTTTAAATGGTGTTACTTATGTTGTTTTAGCACCTGAAAATGAATTAGTAGATAAGTTAACTACATCTGAAAATAAAGCTGCTGTTGAAGAATATAAAGAAGCTGCTAAAAAGCAATCAGATATAGAAAGACAATCTCTTTCAAGAGAAAAAACTGGTGTGTTCACTGGTTCATATGCAATAAATCCTATAAACGGAAAAGAAGTACCTGTATGGGTTGGTGACTATGTACTTGCAACTTACGGTACTGGTGCTGTTATGGCTGTTCCAGCTCATGATGAAAGAGACTACGCATTTGCAACTAAGTTTAACTTACCAATAGAAAGAGTTATAACTAATAAAAAAGGTGAAGAAGTTGAATTACCATACTGTGAATACGGAGTTCTTGTTAACTCTGGAGAATTCGATGGTTTAACAACTGAAGAAGCTAAAGAAAAAATAGTTGCTAAGCTTGCTGAAAATAACTTAGGTGAATCTAAAGTTAACTACAGATTAAGAGACTGGTTAGTTTCTAGACAAAGATACTGGGGAGCTCCAATCCCAATGATTTACTGTGAAGACTGTGGTGCTGTTCCAGTTCCAGAAAAAGATCTTCCAGTTCAATTACCTTACAATGTTGAATTTGCACCAGATGGAAAATCTCCACTTGCTAAGTGCGAAGAATTTGTAAATACTACTTGTCCATGTTGTGGAAAGCCAGCTAAGAGAGAATGCGATACATTAGATACTTTTGTATGTTCTTCATGGTACCAAATGAGATATGTAGATAACAAAAACTCTGAAAAAGCTTTTGATAAAGAATTAGTAGATAAAATGCTTCCAGTTGATAAATATGTTGGTGGACCTGAGCATGCTTGTATGCACTTATTATATGCAAGATTTATAACTAAGGCTTTAAGAGATATGGGATACTTAAGCTTTGATGAACCATTTAAGAGCTTAACTCACCAAGGTTTAATCTTAGGACCAGACGGATTAAAAATGTCAAAATCTAAAGGAAATACAATTTCTCCAGACGACTACATTAAAGAATACGGTGCTGACGTATTTAGAATGTACTTAATGTTTGGATTTGCTTACACAGAAGGTGGAGCTTGGAGTGATGACGGAATTAAATCTGTTGCTAGATTCGTAGATAGAATTGAAAGGTACTTAGATATAGCAAGAGAAGCTATTGCTAAGGGAGAAAACAACAAAACTACTATGGATAAAGCAGAAAAGGAATTAAACTTCTGGTTAAACAATGCTATTAAAGGTGTAACTGAAGATGCTGATAAAATGCAATTTAACACTGCCATAGCAAGAATGATGGAATTTGTTAATGCATTATCTAAATACCTTCAAGAAGAAACTAAGAACTTAGACTTCTTAAAGAATGTATGCATGGACTTCATCAAAATATTAGCTCCATTTGCTCCTCACTTTGCTGAAGAACAATGGAACCTATTAACTGATAAATACTCAGTATTTAACGAAGCTTGGCCAACATTTGATCCAAAAGCCCTTGTTAAAGATGAAGTAGAAATAGCTGTTCAAGTAAACGGAAAAATCAGAGCTAAAATCAATGTATCTACTGATTTAGACGAAGAAGGAATAAAAGCTGCTGCTTTAGCTGATGAAAATATAGTTGCTGCTACTGAAGGAAAAAATATAGTTAAAGTTATTGTAATTAAAGGTAGACTTGTTAATATAGTAGTAAAATAAAGGGGCTGTATCAAAATAATATTTGATACTAACCGATAAAAAAAGGGAATTCGTATTTGAATTCCCTTTTTTGCATATAATATCGTTATGAAAAACTTCAAAAAGAATGTGATACCTATGCAACAAATAGGTTTTCCAATACAGGTCCCTTTTATACCTAAAGAAAATGATCCTGTAAGACTGCTATTTGAAGTTACGGAGGGATTAGATTATACAAATTTATATAAAACATACTCTACATTAGGTAGAAATCCAGCAGTCGATCCAGTCACTTTATTTAGGCTATTAATATATGGAGATATGAATAAAATATACTCCAGTAGAGAATTAGAAAAAGCTTGCAAACGTGATATAAACTTTATTTGGCTTTTGCAGGGGCAAAAGGCTCCGGATCATAATACAATTGCTAGATTTAGAAGTCAACGTTTAGCAAATTGCCTTCGTGATTTATTTAATCAACTTATTATTTATTTAGGAGAAAATAATGAAATTCAATATGAAAATTTATTTGTAGATGGTACAAAAATCGAAGCGAATGCTAATAAGTATACTTTTATATGGAAAAAAGCAACTGATAAATTTGAAAATAAACTACAAGAAAAAATTAAAGATACTTTAAAACATTTAAAAGATGAGTTAGGTATAAAAATCAATATTAACAATGATAAAATAACAGTTGATTTCGTATCTAAAATATTACACAAGTTAGATACTATTAAAATTGAAAATAAAATTGAATTTGTTCATGGAAAAGGTAAAAGAAAAAGCAAATTGCAAAAATACTTTGAATCACTTGAAGAATTTATAGAAAAACAAAGTAAATATGATGAATATAATAGCATCTTTGATGGTCGAAATAGCTTTTCAAAAACTGATAAAGACGCGACTTTCATGCATATGAAAGAAGACCATATGAAAAATGGTCAACTTAAACCAGGGTATAATATTCAAATTGGTGTTGAAGGAGAATACATAGTCGGTGTTGATGTTTCAAGTGAAAGAGCAGATCAATTAACATTCATACCATTTCTTAATAAACTTGAAAATGATTTACCTGAAAAATTTAAAAATGTTATAGCTGACGCTGGATACGAAAGTGAAGAAAATTATAAATATTTAAGTGAACATAATCAAAATCCATATATTAAACCACAAAACTACAAAAAGTCAAAAAGTAAAAAATTTAAAAATGATATTAGTAAGAGAGAAAATATGACTTATAATGCTGAGGATGATTATTACATATGTGCATATGGAAAAAGATTAATTCCTGTTTCAAGCAAAATTAAAGTATCTAAATCTAACTATAAATCAGTAGTGACCATTTACGAAAGTGAAAACTGTAATGGCTGTCCATATAAAGATAAATGTACTAAAGCTAAAGGGAATAAGAGATTTCATGTATCTAAAGATTTTCTTGAAAAACGTAATGAATCTCTTAAAAATATTTCAACGCCCGAAGGAAAAATTTTAAGAATGAATCGTTCTATTCAGGTCGAAGGTGTATTTGGAGTTTTAAAACAAGATTATGCATTTAGAAGATTCTTACTTCGTGGTAAGAAGAATGTATTGGTAGAATTTACATTGCTCGCATTTGCTTATAATATTCAAAAATTATTTAATAAAAATATTAAAAACACAAATGGAATATTATTACACATTCCTAAAACAGCTTAGTGGAATAATATGTAAAACAAATAGAAGGATTAATACCTTCTATTTGTTGTGTTTAAAATTAAATTTATTACCACTAATTACATAATATAAACTGAATAATTTTTCTAAAAAACAAAAAAGAGGGCGTCTACATAAATGATTTAAAAATCATTTATGAGACGTCCCCTTTATTATATAACTTTAATTTATTTTTAATAAATTCTCAATTACTCTTTCTAATTCATCAATTTTTTTTAAGTTTTCTTTCAAATTAAGTAACAATTCTTCATCCTTAGGCAGCTTGTATCTATGTGCTAATCTATTTCTTAATTTTCTTGAAATAAAGTAAAAATCAAAAAATTCTTCACTTATGCATAAAGAATCCTTTAGTGTTTCCATACCCTCAATTGCTGAAATCCCTATTTTAAACTTATTTAACTCTTTTAAACTTATAGATATATAGTCTTCACAAAGTATATGAAAATCTAAAAAATAAGCTCTAATACTATGAAATAACATTTTCTTAATCTTTTCATTATCATTATTATTTATTTCCTCAATACATTCAAAGCATTCTACTTTCCACTCTTTATAATCTTCTAATAGTTTTACTACTCTACTATGATTAACCAATTAAATCTCTCTCCCTCAACTCAATAAAATCACTATTTTCTATAAAAAACTTTTCAATTTCCCTATAAGTACTATTAAACTTTCCTTTGTCATCTAAGAATACAATAGCCTCATTAAGTATATTTTTTAAAAACATTTTATCTGTCTCATTATTTATCTTTATAACATCTACTTCACTATCTAATTTCTTTTCTAAATCATATTCAAGTCGCAACTCAGTATTTAAATCAATATTTCCTATTATAAATATATCATAGTCAGATTGCTCATTAAAATCTCCTCTGGCTCTACTTCCAAATAAACCAATTGAATCTATATTATATTTCTTTGCTATCTCTATACATATATCTTTTAAATCCATACAGAGCCCTCCCTTATATTAAAATTATTATCATTTTTAATATTATTATATCAGATTGTTTGTATATAATTTGATATTTTTTATTTCTTATTATTTCATTGCAACACCCAGCTAGAATATGGTAATTTAGTAATAAATATTTAACTATAAAAACTGGAGGGATAACTATGAATGTGCGAATGGCAAAAGTAGAAGATGCTAAAGATCTTCTTAATATCTATGAATATTACGTTACTAATACCCCTATTACTTTTGAATATGACGTACCTACAATTGAAGAATTTAAAAATAGAATTGAAACTACCTTAAAAAGATATCCTTATATAGTTGCTGAAGAAAATGGTAAAATCTATGGATATGCTTATGCTGGTGCATTTAAATGTAGACGCGCCTATGACTGGTCTGTTGAAACATCAATATATGTACAATACGAAAATTCCAGTAAAGGAGTGGGAACATTGCTTTATAATGAATTAGAAAGACTTCTTAAAATGCAAAATATTATTAATGTAAATGCTTGTATTACTTATCCCAATGAAAAAAGCCAAGAATTCCATAAGAAATTTGGCTATAAAACTGTTGCTCACTTCACTAAATGTGGCTATAAATTTAATACATGGCATGATATTATTTGGATGGAAAAGTTCATTGAGAAGCACCATATTCCCCCTAAGGATGTAATTCTATTTTCACAACTTAATTTGAAATAATAAAAATGTTCTATTTTATAGTGACATTTTGTTATATTTAATATCTACTATAAAATAGAACATATTAATAGATTTCATTTAAATTTCTTTTTGAAGTTTCATAACTTTCTCTTTAGTCAAACTAGTTGATTTAACTATTATGTCAATATCTACTCCTAACTGTAAAAGATTTTTGGCAGCTTCTATATTAGCTTCTTCCTTACCTTGTTCTCTACCTTCTGCTCTCCCTTCAGCTCTACCTTCTGCTCTACCTTCTGCTCTACCTTCTTCTCTTCCTTGTTCTCTTCCTTGTTCATAGCCTTCTTCCATAGCTTCTTCAATTTTAGTAGCTTCATCGTGTAATGCCATTTCACGTGAAAGATATTCTGCTCTTGCCTTTTTATCTTGGCTCATTATAGTTAATACATTTACAGCTTTATCAATATTAGAATTTACCTTAGCCATTTTATCCAATTCCTCCTTTGAATCTGCCTTTATAAAACTTACCCATTGTGATAAATCATCATTTTCCTTATATTCATCTAATTTTTTCATTTCTAAAAAGTGTATCTCTAACAAATCTGTTAATATATAATTTTCTTCATTTTCTTTTAGCTTAAACATACTATGATATTTTTTAGTATCTAAAGTATTGAAATCTAATATATTTATACATACTGTCTTTTTTAATTTATTATATTTTTCTCCACTTTCTAATTGTTCACAATATATTTTTGACCAATAATATAAGCTTCTTTGTGGCATGTAAATTGTTCTTGCTACTTGTATTTCAACATCAATTTCTACATTATTGTCTATAGTTGCTCTTATATCTAATATGCTTTTTTTATCTGCTATATTTTCCTTTGGTAATTCACTATTTAATATTTGTACATCTTTTATATCTATCTTTAAAATTGCTTTTAAAAATGCTATTAGTATATCTTTATTTCTTTCATCTCCAAAAATCTTTTTAAATACATAGTCATTTTTAGGCTTTAAAATAAAGTTACTATTATCTATATTCATTTTTATATTTCCTCCGAAGTTTTTATCATTAGTTAAATTATCTACATTTATATGATAATTATATCATTATCCTTATATATTTAAAAATAAAATGGGCATATAGCAATTATGATTCTATATATAAAAAGCTAGCATATTTTTTACTTATTGAATTAAGTTTCCCACTATTGCACTAATGGCAAAAACTAAGCAAACACCTCCTGTAACCATGGATAAAAAGCCCAAAAAATCCTCACCTTTTCCTATGTTATGTTTTTTCAAAAACCCCTTGTAAAATTTCATCTTTGGCATTACTAAAAAAAATATTCCTAAAATTAATAAAACAATTCCCCAAACCAAAGAAAACACCCCTCTAATTTAAATTATGAATTATGAATTAAGAATTATGAATTAATGATGAAACTCGAAGAGTTTCTGATAAATATATTTTTTCTAAATTCCGTCGAAGAATTTATTCCTAAATTCATCATTCATCACTCATCATTATATAAATCTTCTTAATTAAATTATACGCCTCTTTCCCTTTATTTTACATATATTAAGAAATAAAAAAACTCAGCCTAAACTGAGTTTTTTCCTTAATTCATAATTCATCATTCATAATCCATCATTAACTAAGTTCTTCTAATACTGGTTTAAATTTAGCAAGTACTTGGCTTACTAATTCTTCATCTAGTGCAGTATAATAAGCAAGGTATCCTGCTTCACCTAACGCTCTGTAAGCATCCTTACTCATTTCCATCCAGCTTTCAGGTATATAAACCCATATGATTTCTTCATACTTACAGCTTAATAAGAAATGTTCCATACCAAAGAAAGCATATTCCTCTATTTCATGAAGCCTATTAAACTTCTCGTAATCATCAACAACTTGGGAAGTTAATTTATATTCATATATATCTGCATAAAAGAAATCAAATTTATCTTTTTCTGCAGTATAGGCATCACCTTTAATTATTTTTATTTTAGGATTATCACCAAAGTTCTTATTATATAGATCAATTACTTCTTGGCTTATTTCATAAACAATTACTTGGCTAACACTTTCTTTTTTAGCCATTTCCCAAACAGTATAACCTAATCCTAATCCAACTACACCTACTTTTCCATGAGCTCTTTTTATTGAAAAATGCGCACCTTCTATTTCTAAAGGAGTAAGCCTCATCCATATATGCTCTGGTCCATGAAGTTCTAATATAGGTTTATTAATTTCTCCTTCTTTAGCATATAGATATCCTTGTATTATTCCTTTTAAACCATCAACTGCTTTTATTTCATAGCTACCAACTTTAGCAGGTACAATTATTTTACTATATTCATCTATTTTTTCTAAAACATATCCATCATTAAAGGGCTTCAAATCAAACAATTCCTTTCTTAGCAACATTTTTAGCCAATATACATAGGTTTATTATATTGTTAATTTGTTTAACTTTCAATATAATTTATAATTTTGTAAAAATGTCTTTTAATCTCATATAACCCTTTTAAAATTTCCTTGCTATTTCCGAGTAATATGGTATACTATGAATATAATTTGGAAAAATATTTTTGAGGTGATAAAATGAACAAGTTTTTAGTAAGCGAAGAAGCATATAAAGAATTTAAAGCATTCTTAGATGAAAATGAAGTAGAAAAATATAGCATTAGAATAAACTTAGCAGGTTTTGGATGCAGTGGTCCAGCTTTTAATATAACTGTTGACGAAGCAAATGAAAATGACGTTGTTGAAACAATGAATGACATAACTTTCATAGCTGAAAGCAAATTAGTTGATGAATTTGGTGGATTTAGATTACTTTCTTCTGAAGAAAATGACGGAAGAGGATTATCTCTTAAACCAGTTATCGAAGTTGCTGGTGGATGCGGTTCTTGCGGAGGCGGCTGCGGTCACTAAAAAAGAGTGCTTTTAAGCACTCTTTTTTTAATTATGAATTAAGATTTTTCACTAGAAAACTCATAATCAATGTATTCTTCATTAATATTTTGTATTCCTTTTAATATATCAAGCCAATAGGCATGTTTTATTATCTTGTCTGCTCTGGAATCTTCATTTAAATTTGAGCAGTTTTCATCATAAAAACTTATGTAATATTCATTTAGTTTTTCTGCCATTTCTTTTAGCACAATAACTTCTTCTAATTTCTCATCATTTATTTTCATATTTTCAGTTTTTTCACTTAAATCACTTTTAATATAATTATAAATAACCTCTTCTATTTGCCAATATACCCCATTTATATTTTCATTTTCAATAGATACATTTTTACTACTGGTTTTTATATTAGGATTATCCTTATATTCTAAGTAGTATTCCAATAAATTTGTTTCAGCACTAGCAATTGCTGAATAGTTTTTATATAATTTCAAAAGCTCTTCGTTACTAATATTTCCTGACTTAATGCACCTATCTAAAATACTAAGTACACTTTCATTCTTTATTCTTATCTCTTCAACATTTCCATAACAAGTTGATTCAATAATTCTTTTATATCTTTTGTTCACCATAACTTGATAGCAATTTAGGACAAAGCTTATAAATAAAATAATTAATATTATTATAAAACACTTATCCTTTTTAGTTATCTTATCTTTCATAGTACACCCCCGCCAATATTATATCATAAATATTAAATGCTAGGCCTTAATGTAAAAAACTACATAATAATCTCTCTCATCTGTTTTTTATTTTTACATTAACACGAGAAAAATACTTTCTCATATCAATAAATATGCATACTTCTTCTCATGTTAATGCCTTGTAAATACATCATTTACCCAATTGCCTTAATAACCATATTAAGAAGCTTCATTCCTGATCTTGGTCCATAAATATCTTTATCTACTAATACACATGGTATTCCTCTTTCATTAGATATCTTGCTTAAATAATCATACTTATGCATTACTTGCGGTGCTATGACAGCTAGATTACATCCATTTTCAATTTCCTTTTCAAATTCCCTTATACTTACGGCTAAAATATCCATATCAATATTTTCTTTCTTAGCTTGTTTCTTTAATGAACTAACAACTATAGCACTTGATAAACCTTGAACACAAACAAATAATACCTTCATTCCAAAACTCCCCCTTAACATCCCTTCGAAAACATTTACCCAAATTAAAAAATATATAGAAATAATAAACTACATGCTAAGTAGTTTATTATTTTTTTCATCTATTTCTTTAAATATGATCTTATATAATTTAATCATTCTTTCTACCATAGTAATTACTTCCATTGCAATCATAAAATGATCTTGTGCATGAATTAATAATGTTGATATTTCAATTGCATTTCCTGTTACTTCATCTTCTATTATACCTTTCTGAATTTCATGAGCTTCATCAATATATTCATTAGCTTCCCCCAATAATTTATATGCACCTTTAAAATCTCTATTTTCAACTTTATCCAATGCCTTATATGCCAACCCCTTTGCAATTCCTGATGCAGTGATAACTTTAAATACTATGACTTCCATGTCATCAATCATTCAAATACCTCTATTACAACAATCATTATATTCTATTTATATTTTTAGGGTATTTTTTTTATTATCACTATTTTAGTTGTCCTTATATCTTTCCAAATCTTTTTTAGTTATATCAAGAAGATTGTTTAATTCCCATACTTCTCCTTCTTCAATAAGTCTATTTAAAAGAACTTCATATCTAGCAGCTTCTGCAACTTTACCAAGTGATATTAATGTTAAAATATTATTCATTATAGATGAAATAATATCTGATTTAACTTCAAATAATTTTTGTGCATCCTTTATCTCATCCTTAATTTCAAGCATTTGCTGGTCTAATTCAAAGGCTGCATCTGCTGCCTTCTTAAGCCTAATCTTTATTTCCTCTGGTATATGCTGCTTATATTTATAATTTAATGAATGCTCTGCCGTTGCCCAGAAGTTCATGGCCAGTGTTCTTATTTGGAATTCAGCCAATATATCTTTTGCCCCATCAACCATATTAACTGTATACTTAATAATTACATGATAACTTCTATATCCACTTGCCTTAACATTATTGACATAATCCTTTTCGTAAAGTATCTGCATATCTTTTCTTACTCTTAAAAGCTCCACCACTTTATCTATATCATCAACAAACTGGCACATAATTCTTATACCAGCTATATCCTCCATCTCTTGTTCCAATCTATCTAAAGGAATTTCAAACTTATTAGCCTTTTCTAATATACTGGATACTTCCTTCACTCTTCCTGTTACAAATTCAATTGGTGAATATTCATTTCTTCTTCTATATTCTTTTCTTATGCTTTTTAGCTTCACCTTTAACTCATCAACAGCTTGTTCATAAGCCATTAAAAAATTCTTCCAATTTTGAATAGCCATTCTTTTTATCACCCTTAATTATCGTTTATTGTAAAATAAAAACTTTTGTAAATTTCATGTTACTTCATTACTATTATAACAAAATTTCACTATCTTTGTTTAAAAATTGTTTCTTAAAAAAGTACCTTATTCCTTATTTAAAATAAAAATACCTCAAAATAACCTATTTTATTTTGAGATATCCCCATTATTTATAAAATTTTCACTGGATCAAAATCAATAAAATCACAAGACGTCATAATATACTCTATATCATTTATTAATCCAGTTTTTGCTTTAAACCTTCCTGGTCCATGTAAATGTCCATAAATAACTTTTTCTACATTATATTCTTTAAAAATCTTCATAAATTCTGATTCGTCATCACCTTCATTAAATGGCGGATAATGAATCATTACAATTATTTTAGAATATCCTAAGTTTTTTGCACTTTCTAAAGATAGCCTTAATCTTATTACTTCTCTAGCATATATTTTTGCATCTTTTTCTGTAAATTTATCACTATCTGGTGATACCCATCCACGAGTCCCACAAATAGCATAATCATTATATGTATAAAAATTATTTTGAATAAACTTCATATTTTCATACATTGCATTTAGCTTGCTTATGCTGCTCCACCAATAATCATGATTTCCTTTAGAAATTATCTTTTTTCCTGGAAGGCTATCTATCCAGTCTAAATCTGCCTTACTATCTTCCGCTTTCATAGACCAGGATATATCACCTGCTATAAGTACAGTATCTTCATCTGTAATCTTTCTAATCCAATTTTCCTTTATCTTTTCATCATGATTAAGCCATCTTTCTCCAAAGATATCCATGGGCTTATGAACATTTAACGCTAAATGTAAGTCTGATATCGCATATAATGCCATCTTTTAACTCCAACCTCCTATAAAGAGCTATCTAATTCAGTAATATAAGCAATTATATGAGCTACAGCATCATAAACTTCTGTTGGTATAGCATCTCCTACATCAACATTACATAATAAATCTGTTAGTTCCTTATTAAAAACAACAGGAACTTCACTATCTTCTGCTTTTTCTAATATTTTATCTGCTATGATTCCCATTCCTACTGCAGTAACTATGGGTGCATTGGCACCATCATAGTTTAAAGCTACAGCTTTCTTTCTATTTTGCACTATATCCCACCTACTATCTTATACTGTAATATCCACCACTGCAATATTATTATCATTAAAGAATTCTCTACAAGATAATAATTGAAGTTTTTCTGTTCTTTCAACAACTTCTATTTTAGTGCTAAATCCTGATGATTCAACTATATCTTTAAGCTTATCTTTTGATATGACAAATAAATTCATAACATTCTTATCACATTTTAATTGTATATCAATATTTCTATTTTTTACATCTAAAAGTGCATCAACAGTACCAAGCTTTACTGTTTTAACCGATACAGCTACTTTGAAATTAGTGCTGTCTATGACTTTACCATTTTTCCTATCATCCTTAATAATAAGCTTACATGGATATTCATTTTCCTTAAAATTTACTGGTATATCTAAGCAATAATATTGATCATTAATTTTATTGAATAATTTTAAATCATTTATGCTACTTTTCATTATATTTAAAATTTGCGTAGAATTTCCATTGCTTTCTTTTAAACTAGAAATTATATTTCTTATGACTTCTTTAGCTCCTTCAGATTTTTCGGTAACATTTTTAGCTAAGTTTTTACTTATATTAAATATATTTTCTCTTATATCATTGCTCTCTAACTCTTTTGCCACTGATATCTGCTTGCTCTCTATATTATTAAATAAGCTCTTTATAAAATTTATATCTTTATCTTTAATAACTTCTTTATTAATTATCGCCTCTAAAGATTTTGCTTCAACATCATTTAATACTACTTCTCTACCTGTATGTTTCAATATATTTTCTTTTAAAGTTTCTTTGCTCATTACATAATTGCTATCATTCTTCATTAGCTTTATTATTTCTTTCGCATCATCATCAGTAATGGAATGATTTTTTATAATATCCTTCACTATATTATCATTTATAGAATGACTTTTTGAGCTTTCTTTCACTAAAGTTGCCATTATTGTTTTCCCTACTTCAGTGCCTTTACCTTTGCCAGTATACTCATCTCCATTTTTTAAAGTTATCTGCTTTAAAGATTGCTCTACTGTGTTTTCACTTAAAAGCTCCTCTTCAATAGCTATAACCTTACCTATTTCTTCATTAACTGCATCAATGACTTTTTCCATGGTATTTTCACTTAAAAGCTCCTCTTCAATAGCTATAGCCTTACCTATTTCTTCATTAACTGCATCAATGACTTTTTCCATGGTATTTTCACTATTAAATAATTTATTAAAACTATCTAAATTTTCCTTGGTAAATTCAATGTTATTTTCTAAAAATAAAAGCACTTCTTGTAAATCAGCTTTGGAAAAAGCTTTGAAGAATTCATAAAGCTTTTGTGCTATCTGCAAACCTTCTCTACTATTTACTACAATATCCCTACTATTCAAATAAGTATTTATAAAGCTTTTTATTTCTTGTGGATTATTATTCATCTTACCACTAAATTCCAGTACACTCTTTACTGTAGTAATATTTTCTCTGGTAAGAGGTATATTATATTTAACCATAGCCTTTAGCATATTATAATCTTCTTTTTTTAAACCTTCTTTAATGATAAAGTTCATTATTTCATCAGTGATTTTCTTGCTAGCTTCCCCCTGTATTACATCTGCCTTATTATCAGATAGTTTAAGGAACAATGTATTATCTTTAAATTCTGTTACTTCAAACTTTAATATACCACCTTTTAACTCCACATCACCTTGAATTTCAGCTTCTATTTCCATACCATTAGTTAATTTTATTGTAACTTCATTGGATTCAGCATCATGCTTTACAACTATTCCCTTTAGAGTATCTCCCTGTTTAAAATCATAGTTTCCTTTAAAACCTATCTTTTGTGTTCTAATATATTTTCCATAAGTAAATGCTGATATATTATTTATTTTTCTCCCCTCCATTCATTATGGCTTAACCACCCATATTTAATTCCTCTAAATTAGTTATCGTCAAAAATATGATCTTCTAAACTTTTTATTTATATATTCAGTAAAACAATACAAATACATAAAATAAAGGAGATAGATAAAAATTCTATCTCCTTGCTTTATTGAATTATTGTACTTCTATCTTAGTGTAATTCTTCTTTCCTCTTTTAATTAAAGCAGCTCCATCTTGAATATCTTCTTCTGTAAATATTCTTGCTACTTCTGTAACTTTTTCTCCATTTATTGAAAGACCACCTTGTTGGATTAATCTTCTTCCTTCAGCTTTTGATGGAACTATTTTAGTTTCAGCTATAACATCAAGAACTGTTTTACCAAAGCTTTCAGCACTTACAGTAACTGTTGGTACATTGCTCATATCAACTCCACCAGCAAATAAAGCTTCTGCTGCTGATTTAGCTTTAGCAGCTTCTTCTTCACCATGTACAAGTTTAGTTACTTCATAAGCAAGTACTGCCTTAGCTTTGTTTATTTCAGCACCTTCTAAAGCACCTAATCTTCTTACTTCATCCATTGGTAAGAATGTTAATAATGCTAAACATTTTTCAACATCTGCATCATCAACGTTTCTCCAGTATTGGAAGAATTCAAATGGAGATGTCTTTTCTGGATCTAACCATAAAGCTCCACCAACTGTTTTACCCATTTTTTGTCCTTGGCTGTTTGTTAAAAGTGTACAAGTCATTGCCATAGCTTGGCCTTGAGCTTTTCTTCTAACTAACTCAACTCCAGCAATCATATTTGACCATTGGTCATCTCCACCAAGTTCCATCTTACAGTTATATTTTTGGTTTAACACATAGAAATCATATCCTTGCATTAACATATAGTTAAATTCTAAGAATGAAAGACCTTTTTCTAATCTTTGCTTAAAGCATTCTGCACTTAGCATTCTATTTACTGAGAAGTGTACTCCAACATCTCTTAAGAAATCTACATAATTTAAGTTTAATAACCAATCAGCATTGTTTACTAGTATAGCCTTATCATCTGAGAAATCTATAAATCTTTCCATTTGCTTCTTGATACATGAAACATTATGCTCAATTTGTTCTTTTGTAAGCATAGATCTCATATCAGTTTTTCCTGATGGATCTCCTACCATTGCAGTTCCACCACCAAGTAATGCTATTGGTCTGTGGCCTGCCTTTTGCATATGTGCCATAAACATCATTGCTATAAAGTGTCCAACATGTAAACTATCTGCTGTTGGATCAAAACCTATATAAAAAGTTATTTTTTCCTTTTCTAATAACTCTCTTGTTTCATCTTCATGTGTGAATTGCTTTATGTATCCACGTTCTAATAATTCATCTAAAACATTAGCCATCTTAACTTTACCTCCTACGTAAATCACTATATACAGTATATCTTATAATAACGTTTTTTATCAAGAAAATGTTAGTTGAAAAAATAAAAGAGGTCATTACTGACCTCTTTTATTTTAAGCTACATATTCTTTTATGCCTTCAGGCACCTCTTCACTGCCATTAATATTTATATTAATATATACATTTATTCCAAATCTATCAGTTAAATTAGCTATTCTTTTTATTAATTGAGCTGATTCTTTCATTGTACAATTTATTATATTAAACAACCCATCTATATATATATTTTCTATATCATAATTTGATGATATTATACCACAAAGCATGCCATAAAAATCGCTACAATCTCTTACTCCGTACTCCATTGTATCAATAAACCTTATTGATCTATTTAGCTGTAACATTGGCCTTGAATCGTCATCAATATAAACTGAATCTCCCTTAGCTTCTAATTGTTGGTGGTTAGCTAATTCTATTAACCTTTTAGTCTTTCCAGAACCTCTCCTTGCACAAAAAACTTGTATCATTGGAACCACTCCTTCTTTCTATGATTATTTATTAATGATGGTAAAACATCATTATATTTAGCACATAACACTATTAAACTACTTACCTTCTTTAAAATTATTATTCTCAATTTACTTTGCATTATTCACTAATTAATTTTATATATTAAATAAAGAAAATGCTCAAATCTACGAAAACGTTATCTTAAATCCTACATTAATTTATACCTTGCTGTACTATATAATATTCAAAACATACTGAAAATGTTCCAACTATTTTTAAGTTTTTCCTAAATAAAATATAAATGCTGCATTTCTACAATAACACTATTCTATCATAGACATGCAGCACTTATTTTAATATGTAACAACTCTATTCTTTCCTATTCTCTTTGCCTTATATAAAAGCCTATCAGCTTCCTTGATAACATCGTCAATACACTCTTCTGACTTGCTGAAGCTTAAGCCAAAGCTTGCTGTTACCTCAATTATCTTATCCTCTATTATAATTGTATTATTAGCTATTTCCCTTCTTAGTTCATCAATCCTATAATATACTTCTTCTTCATTTTTCTGATTATTATCAATATATAATATTATTTCTTCTCCACCATATCTTGCTGCAATATCTCTTTCCCTTATATTATCCATAATTATACGAGCTGTCTTTATTATGACAATATCACCGGCATAATGTCCATATTCATCATTAATATGCTTAAAATTATCAATATCAATCATAACAATTGCATAATCTTTTACCCCTTCACAACTTTTTACTACTCTATTATAAAAGGATTCTCTATTGTATAAACCTGTAAGGGAATCAGTTTCTGCTGCTATTTCTAAATCTCTATATAATTGTGCGTTTTCAATAGCTACAGCTATCAAATTAGCAATTTTCTTAATATATTCCTCATATTTAAAGTTAAAATGATGCTTTTCTAAATGCTCTAAAAATATATACCCCGTAATCCTCTCCCCTACTATTAAAGGTATTGTCATTATAGATTTATGAATCCTAATATTGTCCTCATTATACTCATTTTCTATATTAAAAGTAGCTATTGTATCACTATAATATGAGGAAATCTTCTTATCATCTAATACCCTCAAAGCAAACTCATTATTAGATACTTTTGCTATATATTTGTTATCTTCTATTAAATATATGGTGCTATAATCAATCTTAAGTATTGATATTATCATATTATTTACTATTTCTAAAAAATTTGGTTTGCTTAAAATACTATTCAAAAAGCTTCCCAACTTAACTATACTTTCTAATATTCTAAGTTTTTCTTCCATCTCATCTTTATATAGTTTGAATTCTTCATTTATCTCGTCATATGTTTTAATAAGATTGTCCATTATAAACCTCTCACAAATACTTCCACTGAAATGTAAATATTCATTAAAAAACATAGATAATATATCAATATATTATCTATGTTTTAATTTAACTCAATACAATTTTACCTTTTATTAGATTAAATATCAATATTTTTGCTTTTTGTTATATTTTTCGTCTTTTATCTTCATTTATAAAGCATTCTGTGATAATCCTGTTCCATTAATATTTACTTTCGTATTTATTTCAAGATCACAAATGCTTAAAGGGTCATTAATTTCTTCTTTTCCATAATGAATTTCCTTCATTCTATAAACATTAAATATATCTATACCCTTTTCTTTATACTTATTAAACAATTGAGTTATATAACTGTTAATATATGCTTCTTCATTAACTTTTATATAATTTATAAATTCACTATCTACAATAGCTTCTCCTTGTATATCTGAAATTTCCAAATCAACCTCAATATTTTTTACTAAAGTAAATCTATTATTATCAAATCTCAACATGCTATCTTCAGAACTTGATAAAACATCTAAACTTATAAAACCCGTATCAGTATTAGGATTACCAATTTCAAATGTACCTTCATAGACACTTCCCATCATAAGTTCATATAATAAGGTATCTTCCTGTTCTAACCTATCAACAAGTACATTATCTTTTAATATACCTGAACCATTTATTTGAACTTTTTTATCTAAGACATCCTTTTTTAAATTTACTGCTGGAAGTAACAATGTATTATCTCCCATAAGTCTATTGCTTAAATAATAATTTATATTAGCTTGAAGTGAAAGACTATTAAATGGTTTTTTATTCATTATATCATTTAAATACATACCTAAGAATTCATCATCACCAGATGTAGCTTTAAGCAATTCTTCAACATCGCCATAATAAATAAATGCACTAGGCTTTATTTGCATTTCACCATAATTATTTATTAAATCTAAATACTTCTTAATTCCTTCTTTAGCTGCCTTCTCTGTAAAAATATAGGCTTTTACTTGACTATAATTTAGCTTAGCACTTGAGAAATTATCAATTTTCCCTAAAGCATCCTCTGTAGTTTTTCCTACACCTTTAAAAATAAGTCTTCTACCCTTATCAGAGCTTTCATTAGTACTTCTATAAGGCTTAATGCAATCTAGATATACTATCACCTGACCCAAATCATCTGTATCAAAAATCATACTTGTTGCAAAGGTTACCTTATTTATATCCCTATAATTAAAACAACCGGTTAAAGTTAAGGGAATAAGGAAGATGATAAGTATTTTAAATATTTTATTTATTTTTGCCATCTTTATCACACCCTACTCCAATTATTTTTCTTGATATCCTATTTAAACTTCCTCTAAACAATATATCTTTAAATCTATATTCACTTAAGCTTCCCAATGGGAATAGGAATGGATATCCCACAGAATCTAACTCACATATCTGAGTCATAAAAATAAGTGAAGCTGAAAGGAATCCTGGAAGTCCAAGCAATGCAGCAAAACAAACAAGAACTATTGACCAAAATGATACTGCTCCATAAAGTTTTGGTATTAAAAAATAACATAATGTGCTTATGGCTACTACAATTATGGTAATTCTTGATGCTACTCCAGCACCAACTGCTGCATCTCCCAAAATTAATGCTGATACAATGCTCATAGCACTTCCAATAGCCTTTGGCAATCTTATTCCTGCTTCTTTTATAAATTGAAAAGCAAGCATCATTATTATTACTTCAACAAAAGTTGGCAAAGGAACTCCAGCCCTTGATACAGCAAGCCTAAATATAAATAATGTAGGTATCATGGAAAAATGATGAGTTATTACTGCTACATATAATCCTGGTAAGAATGCAGCTATAAAAAAAGCAATCCATCTTAATATCCTATTAAAATTAGTAAAATACTTATTTACATAATAATCATCTGGCATTTGAAAGTTTTCCATAAAAAAATAAGGTACAGTTATTACAAATGATGTGCCATCAACAATAAGGGCTACCCGTCCTTCCAAGATTTTTGCACACACTTCATCAGGCTTTTCTGTATATCCTACTGTATCAAAAAATGAATTTTCTTTCTTTAGGTTACATTCAATATAATTAGAATCTAGTACAAATCTTAAATCTAAATTTTTAACTTTTTTCCTTATATCTTCTAGTACCTTTTCATCTACAATACCTTTTATATATGTTATGGCTACAGCTGTCTGAGATTTTTCTCCAACATATACAGCTTCAAATTTCAAATCTGGATTCTTAAGCCTTCTTCTTATCAAAGCAACATTATCTACAATCAGCTCATTAAATCCCTCTCTTGGACCCTTTAATACAGATTCAGTATCCGGTATTCCAACCCCTCTTCTTACCATGTTCTTTACTTCACTGTATATTATCTCTTCATAATCATTTAATACTAATATTACATCTCCGCTTAAAACATGGAATATTGCATCATCTATATCCTTGGCTATACCAGTCATATTCATATCTAGAACTTTATCTATCAAATCCTGTGGAGTACTAATTCCCCCTTCTCCTTTAAGCTCTCCAAAACCTCTAAGAGGAAGTATCATATACTCCATCATCCATTGACTATTGCATAGATCATCAATAAATACTACTGTCCCATTTCCAAGTATAGTAGATAAATCTCTAAACTTAACATCAAAGCAGTCTTTAAACTTTTCCTTTAAATAATCGATATTTTTCTTCATCATTCATCACCTAAGAATATTATTCCTCTCATAGTGTTTAATATTCATTTTTTTGAGAATACTATTTTAGAATACTAAAATATATACGAGGTGGAGAGATGAATGAAAATAAAATATCAACAAAACACTATATAATTTTTATATATGCAGTGACCTTTGTAAGTCTTAAAATTTACTGTTCACAATTTATTACCATAGGGGGAAGAGATACTTGGATATGCTTGATTGCAGCATTTATATTATTAATTGGCATTGCTACTTACCTATTAGATGTAATAGCAAGAAAAGGGAACTACAGTATAAATAATATTTTCACCATCGGTCTATCTAAAACTATGGGAAATATTCTGCTTTTCTTATTTGCTATAGGATTATTTTTATCTTCATTGGAAGCAGCTATGGTAGAAGCTAATTGCATTAAAACCTGCTTTTTCTTACCTACTCCTCAATGGTATATACTTTTATTTTTCTTATTGCCTTCATTCTTTTTAATAAGCAAGAAAGTTCGTACAGTATTAATTTTTACTACTATAAATGTAATTTCTTTTATAGTGAACTGTTTAATATTGAGCATATTTTCTGAACCTTATAAAAACACTGAGTATATTCTTCCAGTGTTTGGCAATAATTTAACAATAGGAAACTATTTTAATTGTATTCTACTTTTATTAGGATGCATCTCATCATTTGCTATTTCACTGCCATATTTGAAGCATCTTACAAAAGCAGATAATTTAAAGAAGCATAGTCTTATTGCATTATGTACTATAGCCTTATACTCAATATATTCAATGATAGGAATTATTTCTTGCTTCGGTTCATCTAGAGCAGCAAATTTATTCTACCCTGAATATACCATGAGCCAACGTATCCAATTAGGTGGATTCATTGATTTCGGTGAATTATTTTTTTTAATGGAAGCTGTGGTAGGCTTATTTCTAAAATATCTTTTAAGTACATATGGAATATATATTATTTATAAAAAATATATTAAGAATAAAAAAATATATATTGGTACTTACTCTA